>Ga0209212_1001506_pt1 | contig 37212 bp, 39 predicted proteins | sample RifGroC2_FD_183996 | JGI IMG/M metagenome (GOLD analysis project Ga0209212, IMG submission 183996) | Groundwater microbial communities from Rifle, Colorado, USA - Groundwater C2 (SPAdes) (version 2) | ecosystem: Environmental > Aquatic > Deep subsurface > Groundwater | place: Rifle, Colorado...
CATTAGACTCATCAGCGCTGAATGCTGAAAATGTCTACATCAAGGAACTTATCTTTGAAGTCGGCAACCTTACTACCATTTACCTTGATGAGATATACCTTGTGGATGGGTTGGAGTTTCCTCTCAAAGGTACGAGAGCGTATACGACTAAAATCAATGGTGTTTTTGATCACTTTCGTCATGCGGATAGTGTCTCTCGGAATAAGGAATGTCCGAACAACACCGTGACTGCATACACGGGAGAACAAGGGGTAAAAGGTGAAAACAACACCCCTGGAACTGATTATTCACTGTGGTCATATACTTCGTGCAGTTCAACGTTGTATGGCCTACCAAAAGTAGGTGGAGGAGCATTCTCTATTGGGGGTCAGTATGATCAAAGTGCGGAAAGCAATGAAAGTGGTGTATTCCTTTTTTACGATGGTCATGCAGGATTCGATTATCCAGAAACAAATGGGACAAAAGTGCACGCCTCTGCAGATGGTACTGCATACCATTACACGTACCCTGGTTTACCAGAAGACGAATATCCTATCCGTATTGATCATGGGAATGGCTACGAAAGCTACTATCTGCATTTGTCTACACGGAATGTGGCGGATGGAACACCGATACGTGCAGGTCAAGAAATTGGCTCTGTTGGAGAAGATCATCTTCACTACCACCTGAGATTCTGGGGTGAGTTAGTTGATCCATATGGATGGACTGATACACAAAACTCAGATCCGCTTCGTCCATATGCAGTAAGCGTACCACTTTGGAAGTAATTGTTCTTTAGTAAAAACCTCGTCACAGTGTGTGACGAGGTTTTTCTCATAACTTACTCCAATCAAGTTCTCCTGTTGAGGTAGAGAATACAATTGTTGATAGAATTGTGTCTCGAGTTGCTACGTCTATGTTTGTTAAAGATATTTGTATTGCCCCTCGGGACGGATGGTCTAGGAATAACTCTGTAATGTACCCACCAGTAAGACTGTTTGATTTCCGTATGGTATATATTGCGGGCATGTCGTCGACAATAGATGCACCAACGGGCGTACCCGTTGTTTTAAAATCAGCCAAGAGTTCCTCTAACATAAACACTGACGGTCGCTTTGATGCCTCCACTTCAGGATGATGGTATAGAAATTGTTCACGGGTTATAACACTAATGCTCTTTTGTTCACGGTCACCAAATTCAATATTGTTGGTCATACCTACCCCTACCCCTACACAATTGCCAGATGGCGAATCTGAATATATTGATCTTGAATAAGGATTTTTCTCACCGTCAGTCCCCCAAACATACCACCCCTCAGGATATTTCACTTCCCACCCATACTCCTCATTTCGACAAGTCTTCCATCCCTCCGTACTCACCTTTGCCTCAGGAACGATAGGTTCCATAGTGTAGATATCTGTCGTTGTTGGAGTTGTCGGCTGAATATGCTCAGGTGTTGGTGACACCACCTCTTTCGGGAGCAAGAACGACACTACACCAAGTAGCAAGGTGAAAACGAAAAGTATGATGACTACAAGGTGTTGTTTTTGCATATTCTTATGCTATCACAAGTATTTAAATATTTAAACTATAAAACTTGAAGGGAAAGTGAAGTTCTTTGGGCACTGGTACATTTAAATTCTAGTATTAATACTAGAATTTATTTTCGCTTCAGGGCAAGCTCAAGGCTCTCGGCTTATTACTCAAGGCTCTAAAACAGCCTTAATCCTTCTCACACCTGCGCTCGAAGAACTCTCTTTTACAATTTTGAATACTCCAACTATTTCTCCTGTGTTTTTTACATGCGGACCACCACAAAGTTCTCGGGAGTACACCGTTCCATCATCAGACACTACTGAGTAGACGGTTACCTCGTCAGGATACTTTTCCCAAAAACTTCCCTCTACCCCCTTCTCTTTTGCTTCATCTTTTTCTAAGATTACTGTCTCTACAGCACAGTGAGCAGTGAGTACTTCATTAACGTATGCCTCTACCTTATCGAGAACGTCTTGAGGTACCTTTTCTGGATAGGTAAAATCAAAACGCAATCTTAGAGGGGTAATGTTTGACCCAGCCTGGTGCACCCCTTCCCCTAAGTATTTTCGCAATCCTGCCAAGAGTAGGTGTGTACAAGTATGGAGCATGGTTGTTTTTTCTCCCGTGTCAGCTAGTCCGCTCTTAAATTTTTGTTCTGATCCTGCTCGTGACAAATCTTGATGCGCTTTCATCTCTTCTTTGAACTCTTGCACATCAACAGTCATCCCCCGTTCTGTAGCGAGTTCCTCGGTCATTTCATAAGGGAAACCGTATGTTGAGAAAAGTAGAAAAGCTTCTTTCCCCGTAACTGTCGTGCCGGTAATTTTTTCAAACTCGCGTAAACCTCGAGCAAGGGTTGTACGAAATTTTTCATCCTCATGCGCCACCGCATTTTCAATCTCAACTCTTTTTGCAGGAATATCTGGATACACCGTACCGTACATATCCGCTATAGGCTTCACCACTGAAGCACACCCCCCACCTTGGATTCCAAGCATATCTGCATACCGTACTGCTCTACGGATAAGCCTTCGTACAAAGTATCCTTGGTCTGTATTTGAAGGATATATTCCTTCTGCGATAAGAAAGACCGCGGCTTTCATATGGTCGGCAATGATACGAAACGCTTTTGTGGTTTGCTCATCATCTCCATACTTCTTGTCCGAATGTTGTTCCAGATACGCAATAATGGGAGCGTGGCTCACTGCAACAATATCAGGCGTGTTTGTTACTGCCATGAGGATGCGTTCAAGTCCTCCCCCGAAGTCCACGTTCTGTTTGGGAAGTGTTTTAAATGTTCCATCCTCGTTCTTGAGATACTGCATAAACACACTGTTCCCAATCTCAAGATATCGCCCACAGTCACAGTTCGGGTGACAGTGCTCCCCGAATGCTTGATTATGCTCTACATCAAACTGGTAAAAGATTTCTGAATCTGGACCTCCTGGTTCTCCCGGAGGCATATTCCCTGGGACACCAGAGCGACTCCACCAATTTTTTTCTGCATTGTAGAAAAAGATTCTCTCACCATCTTTCATACCACGCTTAGACCCTTCCTCTTCTGAACCCATAAGCGCAGTTTCTGACGAAACGTTTTTCTCAGCAAACAATGATTTCCATATTTCTACCGAATCTACATCCTTGCCGATACCTAGCGATTCATCACCTGCAAATACAGTGACAAAAAGACGTTGTGGATCAAGTTCTAGTTCGTCAGTAAGAAACGAGTATATCCAAGCAAGTTGCTCCTTTTTCCAGTAGTCTCCTAGAGACCAATTTCCAAGCATTTCAAAAAAAGTCGTATGACGATTGTCACCAACTTCCTCTATGTCTCCAGAACGAAAACACTTCTGACTGTCTACAAGCCTCGTTCCCTTAGGGTGCACTTCACCAAGCAGGTACGGTACCAAAGGTTGCATACCACTGCCAGTAAATAGCGTCGTAGGATCATTTTCCGGTACCAGCGATGCAGAAGGTATGACCGCATGTGACTGAGCCTTAAAATGCGCTATATATTTTTCTCTAATAGTATTTAAATCCATAGTTTTTCCATAGTAATACACGAGTGGTACTAAATCAAATAGGAGTTTATGAATTTAGATAGGTACACCCTCTTTGGTTATAGCCCCTGCTGCAGTTGTTTTTGCTAAAGAAAAATCTATGTGTTTTTTTATAACCTTGTTTAGACCTAGAGAGGTCAGCGCAACAATATTGTCGACATACTCATCGATATATGAAACGGGTTTCCCATTGAGCAAGACGCCGAAGAGTACACTGCACATTCCTACCGTAGTAGAGAGGCTTATGTTAAATTTCCCCACAAGCTCTTCCTTGTGTTCTTCAAGTTCTTTTGGTCGCACTCCCCTCTCAATAAAGGTTTGAATAGTTTCCTCAAGTACAGGCCTACCCCTCTCATACACATCGTTAGGAAATATTGCTAGCGCTGAGAGATACCCCGGATACCCTGCACCAAAACTTTCTAGTGTTGCATATGACCCATACGTAAGATTTTTCTTGGTACGCAACGTGGTAAAGAGTCGTGAGCTTGAGGATGCGCCCAGGATACTTACTGCGACTTGCAATGCTCGAAAGTCGGTATCATCTTTTGTGATACTGAGCGGAATACCCACAAAGGTATCCACATTAAGCTTGTTCTTAATCGTCACTATGTCTTCCTTGGGCGCCGTCATATTGATACGTTCAACATGCAATTTTTGAACTGCAAAAGGAGAACGTGCTGGAAGCGTTTCAACAAGAGCTTGCAGAGACTGCATAATTTTTTTCGGTTGCACGTCCCCAACAATACACACCAGTGAACCAATCGAGGTAAACGTATTTGTATGAAAAGTATGAACCTCATTGTTAGTCAAGGCTTCGATTTCTTGCAAACTTTTTTTCGTAGAAGGTACCCAGTGCGGGTGTCCCTTGAGGTACATTGCTTGTCGAAGCGCAAGCATTGCTTGTGTGCGTGTGTCCTCCTGTGCATGATGGTACATAGTCTTCACTCGAGACCATGATGCCTTGAACTCTTCCTGTGTTATCACACAATTAGCCAACACCTCAAGCAAGAGCTCAAATGCTTCAAGAAAATATTCCTGTTGTGAAGCAAGTGTCACCAACAGGTGTGATTCGCTGTGTGAAATGTTTACTTTTGCACCGAGCGATTCAAACACATCGAGTACTTCTTTCTTTTTACGCAACGTTGTTCCTGAAGGGAAAAGATCGGCAAGCACGGAGACGACACTCTGTGTAGAATAACTCGCATGTATCCCCGCTCCTTGAAAAGCCATCATGCAAGTAACGACATCCTTCGTAGGCGTTTGTAACACATACACATCAGTCCCATTCAGCGACCGAGCGTAGTCTACAAGGTGTGCAAGTGGTTTACTCATGAGTCTTTTTGTTAGTGCGATAATATCCAACAGTCATACCCTTTTCTACAAGATACTTTTGTGCAACAACTTGTATCCCCTTGGTCGTCACCTCCTTAATAGTACGTGGCAAATCAAAAAAGAATTTCCAGTCCCCTGCCGCGATGGACTCATTGAGCGAAGAAAGTATCGCATAGTGTCCATCCCGTGAAAAAGCAATCTCTGTAGTGACTCCCGTGACCACATGAGCAAGCTCCTTATCTGTGACACCTTTTTCTATAATTTTTTTGCACTCATCTAGAAGTACTTTTTCAATTTTTTCATGCTCTACCCCTTCTGACGGAGTCGCATAGAGCAGGAGTAATGAGGGATCAAAAAAGGGCATGTAGCTTGACCACACGTCAGATGTCATTCCGGTATCAACAAGAGCGCCGTACAGCCTTGAATTTTTTCCATCTGCAAGTATGGCAGTCAATGCCATCACGGATGCTGTATCGGCATGCAATGCCTCCGGCACCTTGAATGCTATAGCAACAACATCTTTTGTCCCTTCACGGTTCACCTCCACAAAACGTCTTCCGTGTTGCTCGGGCTCTGCTGTATGTGGCTGTGGTATAGGCTTTGGTGATTTCTTGTGAACGCCAAAGTGCTTGGCAATAAGTGTAAGGGCTTTTTTTTGCTCCACGCTACCAATGACCGTAACGACAGCGTTGTTCGGATAGTAGTACGTGTCGTAAAAATTCTTCAGAGCATCGACAGACGTATGCTCAATATCTGAAAGATACCCAATAGTAGAATGGTGATAAGGGTGTGCAAGAAAAGCAACAGACCAGATTTTCTCTTCTAGAAATTCCACCGGGTCGCTCCCTAAATGCATAGCATATTCACTTCGTACTGCAGGCAACTCCTCACGTAGGTCTTTGGGAGTGATGCATGCGTTGCGCATTCTGTCCGCCTCAAGTGCCAACGCAAATTCAAAATATTGTTCAGGAAGTACCTCATAGTAATTCGTACGATCAAGAAACGTGCTCGCATTCACAAGTGCTCCCTTCTTGGACAACAATTCAAGTGTACTCTCTCCATTTTTGGGTGGAAAATTCTTAGAACCCTTAAACATGAGGTGCTCGAGTATGTGTGTCGATCCCGTAGTGCCCGAGACCTCGTGCCGACTCCCTACTAGGTAGGTAACCATGATTCCTACTACAGGAGAGGTATTGATGTGTTGGTACAGTACACGCAACCCATTTTTTTTGAGTTCGAATTCTTGAATTCCATGGTACGTCCCGAGATAGTTGAACGAAGCATGCCTCAAGCTTTTTTTTGAAGCTTGTGCTTTATTAGACATACGAGAGATAAAATTAGAGCGTCACTTCCACTTGAGCTTGTTCGCGTAGACCATCGACATACGCTTGTACGATGCCAGCGCTTTTTTGATTTACTATTTCAGAACGAATAAGTTCAGTCACTTGTTCAAGTGGTGGAGCATCCTCTGCATCACCCACTGTTGCTTTATAGGATTCTGCAATTTCTGCATCTGTCACCTCCACGTCATCAATGGTTGTTTCAGCTTCAAGTAACTGACGTATAAGTAATTCATTACGCATATTTGTTCGCAATTCTTCGTCACTTATTCCAAGGGCTTCCAATTGCTGATTGAGGGCTTCCTGTCCTCCAAACTGTTCTACGAGTAATGTTATTTCTGCATTTAGCTCATCATCACTCACTGTGTAGTTTTTTTCCTCGGCTTCCACAGTAAGAAGTTTAAGGCTTATAAGATCATCAAGAAGCTGCAATTCAAATGCTGCATCTTGTGTAGGGTCTATGGAGTCTGGTGGAAGTGATCGTCTGACCTGATCTATTTTTTCGTCAAGCTCTCCTCGTGTAACCGTAATTTTGTCAGACTTCGCCACTACAGCGCTTGCATCAAGTGCATTTGCGCCTGTATCATCTACTGCTCCAGTGCCACCAAGTAGATCATATTTTTTAACTGCAACTACTGCTACAAGAGCAAGTGCTAGAACACCAATTACAACCCATTTCAAAAAACCATTTTTTTGCTTTGGCTGTGATGTCATAGGTGCAGACTGTTCACTCTTTGTTTGATTATTTTCACTCATACGTTTTGATATGTTTCCAATATGACAAAAGGATACCATGGTACCCCACTCTCTCCAAGTAGCTTATTAATTAGCCTTTAATAAATAATTCGTCTTCCAGTTCTTCTCCAGGCTGGAGCGGTATAAGGTTCAGCCGTACCGGTCCTCCATTCCATGTTGCACTCAGAGCAGCATTTTCATCTGCCTCAAAGGTTACGCGGAAAGGGACTTCATATGGCTGGCTTGGGCATTCTTCACCCTCCAGTAATGTGTTAAATCGTATCTCTACTCCAGGTGGATTTGTTTCTGTGAAAAAGGTCTCGGCAACAAGTTTATGGCATGGTGTAGGGACTTCAGTCATTCCAGCAATGGTATGTATACCATCGACATATTGGTGACGGGCGGTCATTATTCGTTCTTCAGTTTGTCCGGATTGCACTTGATCCGTGACAGGAGAAGATATCTCGGAGGGTGAAAACACAAGCGTGTAGACAAACAGTCCTATAGCAACAATACCCAAAAGTGCAACCAGTGTGACTACTTTTGTATTAATTCTATAATTCATGGTAGGCAAAGTTAGCTAATAACAGTGAAATACTGTATCTCGAAAATTGTTTTATCTATTACTCACTTTCTTCTCAAGATATCGTTCAAAGAACCATAAGCCAACACAAACAAATAAAGTGAGGAAAGCTGCAAAGAGTGCAATGACATACATTTTAAATCCGACCGCTACCCCTATAGCAGAAGCGACCCAAAGTGCTGCAGCGGTCGTAAGACCTTTGAGTTCGTGTTGAAAAATAATAAGACCTGCTCCAATAAAACCAATACCAGTAACAACGGAGCTCGCCATACGAAGAGGGTCAACGTTAAACATTTGGTAATTCTCTTGCATCACTATCTCACCGATAATAATGAAAAGACAGGACCCGACCGCAACAAGACCAAACGTGCGCATTCCCGCTTCCTTCCCTGCTAGCAGTCTCTCAAATCCAAGGAGTGCTCCTAAAGTCAAAGCAACAAAAAGTTGAACAAAAATTTCTGGATCTACAGCAAATGTTTCCATCATATTTACCTTTAAAGTTCTCTACTACTCTATTCTCTCAAACTATGGCTGTCTATACAAGGCATCTATTTCCTGAAACAACCGCGTAACCGATTGGGGAGATAGTCCAAGCGAATCTACCACATCCATATGTTCTCTGGCCTGACGACACAATACTATACCTTGATCCATCATCCTCCGCTTTGTAAGTTTCGAAATGGTTGTCAAACAAGATATCGGGTGTACCCCTGTCCGCTCTATAAGTTCACGTAAATTACCCTGAGCAGGGTAATCCCAACTTATGAGTTGCAAGCCAACACACGCTGCATACGCCTCTACCTGTTTGGTAAATTTTGTATTCGTTATCAAAAATTTATTAGTGAAGTCATTATCTGTATGAGCTCCACTTTGGGCAGCAATATCTTCAAATCGAGCCTGTACATATAGTGCAACCTTTAAGTCCGACTTCACTGCCGTACTGTTATGAAATTTTACTTCAGCACCAATACGCTCATCGCCTCTCACCGCTACGACATCAAGCTCATGTTCAACGCAACGACCTTGTGCAACAACCCGTGTTTTTGCAGTATACCCAAGTGCGATATATATCTCCTTTAAAAAATCTTCAAATGGATAACCACTGGGACCGAGTTCAAGCAAGGCATGCTTTACTGAGTATCTTGCAGCCATGTGACTTTTTATATCCTTAAGTCGAGCAAATGCTCTATGGTAGATATCTCTTGTCTGGTCACCTTCTGCAAGTTTAGAAGCTATCTCCTCTACTATCCCTTCCGCAGTTTCTTTCTCAGCACCGCTTCGCACCAATGAACGTAAAAGCTTCTCTGAATTAAATAGTTCCAGCTCACCACTAGCTTTGGTAATCAATATGTTGTGACTAGTCTGCATACACACGCAAAACAGCGGCTTGTTGGTCTTCGCCCTTCGAACGGAACTGGTCAATTGATACTACAACAAGCATCACAACCATTAACGCAAGAAAAAATGCTAAACGCAACGTATGTTTATTTTCTGTATCCATACCTACATTCTAACGCGTTTCTATAGAGTAGCAATAGAGGCTATCCTAGTATTCCCCCACCCAAACAGATGTCGCCAGCGTAAAACACTATACTTTGTCCTTCTGAAACATACGGTTGCATTTCATGAGGAGTAACCGAGTATCCTTTCTCTAGATGAGAAGTTACGGTAACAGAGAAAAGTCTTTGACGATACCTCAAGCGCGCTTGGCAATGCTCTACTGGTTTCGCTATCCAATGCACTTCTGTAAGTGGTATGGTATGCGGTGAACTAGGTAACGAAACGTCTCTTTCTGATACGGTTACTGTATTATTAGAAATATTTTTTTCTACCACATACAGCGGGGGGGTGTCAGGATTTTTTAGATAAACGGAAAACCCGTGGCGTTGCCCGAGCGTTAGAAATTCTGCCCCATCATGCGTTCCTATAATAGTTCCCTGTGTGTTAAGAACAACTCCTTTTCGTAGAGGTATGTAATGAGAAAGAAAATCTTTCATGTTGATTTTTCCTAAAAAACAAACACCTTGACTATCTTTTTTTGATGCGGTGACGAGTCCCGCTCGATGTGCATGACTTCGAACTTCTGCCTTTGCAAGATGACCTACGGGAAAAAGTGTTTGTGAGAGTTGTGCCTGTGTAAGGTTCCAGAGAAAATACGATTGATCCTTTTCAGTATCTATGCCACGTAACAAATGATACTCAGTCTCCGAGCTTTCAGTTATTATGCATTCAACGCGCGCATAGTGTCCTGTGGCTACAAAATCAAATTTTTTATTCATCGCCCACTCGAAGAAACTTCCAAACTTTATATGTTTATTACACATGACGTCTGGGTTGGGAGTCCGTCCTTTTCGATACTCATCTACCAAATAATGCACGACTTTCTCTTCATACTCCTTCGATAAATCAACGGTATGAAAAGGTATATGCAACTCTGCAGCAACACGCATCGCATCCCTTCTCTCTTCCCTCCACGTGCAAGGTATCCAAGGCGCGGTCCATGTTTTAATAAAAGCTCCCTCCACTGCGTATCCAGCTTCAATAAGGAGCATGGCAGATACTGAACTATCTACTCCCCCAGAGAGTGCGACTAGTACACGTTTTTTTGTGTTCATACGTATAAGTTGTGCCATGAACTGCTCTATAAAGCAAGGTTGTGTTAAAAAACTACCTACCGCACAAATGTGAGGTAGGTAGTTTCGGCTTTTGTTTGCTCGATATTACTGACAACTTACTGCAACAGTAGAAACATTTTTGTTAACAATGGTTCCGACACCTCCAGCAACTCTACAGTACTGTCCCGTAGGTTGTGTGTAAGCAACAACGGCATATGAGGTATATTGTGCATACTTGGTCGCAAGCGTAAATGAGCCGTTACTGGTAATGTTCTTCACCTCTCCTTTGTTACTTCTGAGCACAAGTGTTCCTGAAAGGCCACTTACTGTTCCACCTACGGTGTACGTTGCTGTTGTGGTAGTGGGTGGAGGAGTAGTGGTACCACCTGAGGTAGATCCTGTTCCTGTACCCGTACAGGTTACTTGGATATTTGTGACATTTGTAGAAACAATAGTTCCGTACGCACCAGCAACTCTACATGTTTGTCCTGAAGGTTGGGTGTAGACAACGATAGCATAAGGAGCATACTTTGCGAATTTGGTCTGGAGCGTAAACGAACCGTTGCTGGTAACATTCAATACCTCTCCTTTGTTACTTCTGAGCACAAGCGTTCCTGAAAGACCACTCACTGTTCCACCTACGGTGTACGTGGTGGTTGTGGTAGGAGGAGGAGTGGTGCCACCACCTGTTGTGCCTGCAGCATCGATGTACACCGTATCAACAGCTCTATACGAAAGGTTACCTGCAGCATCTTTTGCAAAACCATATAGTAGATAATATTTCTTTCCAGCAGCATCAAAGGTGAAGCTCGTTTGAGGGGAAGACTTCCAAATACAGTCGAGTGAGCTATTAACGGGAGAAATACAATACCCCGTTACACCCACATTATCTGTAGCAACAAATGTAGAAATAGGGACTGTGTACGAAGAAGCTGTTGATGGAATAGTAAAACTAGAAATACTTGGACGCGTAATATCACCACCACCCGTTGTTGTCGGGACACAAGAACGTGACAATTGAGGAGTTCCACTTACGCAACCTGTTGGGTAAGAGGTTACAACTGTTCGCGATTGTTGGTAACTTGTGCATGTTGACCATACTGAGTACGTCCAGCTCGTACACGTTGGAGTTGTAGTGTTTGAGAGAGGTATAAATTTTGTTTTTTCTTGAGAGTACGCACTTTCATTATTTGATTTATCATAAGCCGTCACAGAAAAATAGTACGTCTTTCCTTCCGTCAAGTTAGATATAACTTTTGAGGTTCCAGTGACAGACACACTATTGGTATATCCTCCGTTTTTTGGATTGGTAATTGAACCTCGACTCGCTGTACCATAGTACACTTTATATCCAGCTAAATCTGATTCTGTGTTTGCATTCCAGTTCAGTGTTGCTGATCCTGCTGCAAATGCAACATTTCCTAGCATGAAAAATAGCGCTGATAAGAAAAGTATTTTTTTCATAATATGATATTTATTAATTTACTTGTTGTCTAATAATAAAATGTTAAATGAGCTTGTAAATAGAGAATAAACATAAGGTGGGGATAAAATTCAACTACTCCAAGTCAAATGTCTGGCAAAGTATTACATACGGTGGATTTATTAAATTTATGTAATAATGAAATAACACTCTCTTCCCCTACTGTCTAGACAAATCTATTATTTTGCGTATAGTTTTTCCCGAAGTAATCCAATAACCACCGCCTTCTTATTGTACACTGAATCAGATTTAGCTGGAAGGCGCTATAGTATCACTGGTGTTGGGGGTTGGGGGCATAGTTGTGGGAGGACCCAGTGGTGGTTGAGTTGGCACACTTATTTGAGAACCATCTGTACTTACTTTCAAGTTATCTATCCAAAGATACCATGTTCCAGCAAAAGTAGTGTGTGAATAGCCACCAAATTCTATTCCTTCAAAACCTAGAGAGCTAGCTGAACTGCTAGGATTACTATTCATGTTTTTTATATGAGCATATAATGTACCATTCCACCAAATCTTCACCTCCCCGTTACTTACTCCCCTGTCTGCACGTTTAACCCACGCTTTATAGTGACCCCATGAGCCTCCACGCATGTCTATGGCAGATGATTTTACTACATGCTCTGTGATGCACCCTAATCCCGCATCAGACCCATCCCACCTTGCGGAACAAAGAGTATCCATATTGTAGGCCACCTCTTTTTGTACATTTCCGTACGCATCATATCCCAAGGTCATATTATTTTTATTTACCTCAGAAAGACTTCCTAAGAGTTTAATAAAGCTGCTCCCACCACTAGGTGTACCTTGCATTTTTACGTCAAACTCTATGTAGTATTCATTTGATTTGAGACTTGCAACATTTAAACCAAGGGTTTTATTAGTATTACCTTGTACAGAATACGTAAGCCTTGCAGCTCCGGTGTTTTCCACCCCACCAGTTGACTGTATGGTCCAATAGGATCCATGACTTAGTACTCCCCACGAGCTTGTATTGAAGTCTGCATCTATAACAGTCACCGCATGAGAGTAATCGGGAAAAAATATAAACAACAGCAAAAAAATAACGCGGGTGTATTTTTTTAAACTTACAAGTGATTTTTTTTTCATTCTGACAGTACTTAAGTGTATAGATAAAGTGATAACCATTCTTGTTAAAATTCTTTTATAAAACTAATCGAGGTATGATCGTCTATTTACCAAATGTTCTGAGTAGGTGTGCGCAATATGCAGAACCCCGTCACGACCATGCAAATAGAAAAGGGCGTCGGTCTCGACAGGAGTTACTGCTGCTTCTATTGCCTCAAGCGAAGGGCTTCCAATAGGTCCTGGAGGTAGTCCAGTATTCTTGTAGGTGTTGTAAAGTGACTCTGATTCAAGGTGAGAGTATTTAGGACTAAATGTGTCAGTTTTTTCTATGTAGCCAAAAACAGCATCTACCTGAAGAGGCATTTCTATTTGCAAACGAGACCATAACACACCCGCAATAATTTGACGCTCATCGTACTCTCTTGCCTCCTTCTCAAGGAGAGAGGCCATGGTGACCACTTCATGGACAGGCCTTCCAAAAGCTGCAATTTTTTCTTCCAATGTCTGCAGTCGTTCATAGAAAGTACGCTCCATTGTAGTAAGTATTTGAGATGTAGAAACGTTTGGAAGAAAAAAGTATGTATCCGGAAACAGGTATCCTTCTTTTTCTTCAGCTAACATGAGAAACTCACCCGTATCAAAACGCTCAAATTGTTCTTCAAAAATTTGTGCCATTTGGTATGTAGTCGCGCCCTCAGGGATAGTCACGCGCACGGACTCAAGTCCAAAGTCTCCATGTGTAAAGCGTTCTGCAACTTCGTGCAATGTGAGGCTTTCGGTAAAGTAGTAATCCCCTGCCCGAATTTGTTCATTACCGTTGAAAACGGTGACATAGATGCGAAAAGCTAGTGCACTCTGTACTACCTGTTCCTTTTGAAGAATGGTTGCTACTCCAGAAAGGGTTGCTCCCTCAGGGATAGTCACTATGGTTTTAATGGGGAAAAAGGTTGGTGGTTGATACACACCAAACCAACCCCATGCTGACGTACCGATAAGAACCCCTACCAACGCACCCACCAGAGGACCACGGTTTGATGGTCTCTGTGGACATGAAGCACGACGTATCGCTCTAGTTTTCCACCATTCAAAAAACATTCTGCTGTATTTTTTACAATCCATATCTAAATGATGATGTTACCGAGGAATGTTTGCCGGCGCTTGGGCACGGGTGGAAGAAATTCTCTGCATAGTTGGAGTTTTCGCCACACTTCCAGGGATATGAAAAAGTGTCGCAAGCTCCTCGCTTGTCAACATAAAATTTCTAAACTCGTACGGTGGATGGAACCATGAACGTAATCTGTATGCGTCAATAATTTGTACTTTTTTCTTGTTTTCCCGAATACCATTAAAATCTTGCCACGGGTAGTTGAATGCAGGTTGCCAACGAGAACCGTCCGGTATCACCGAATTAAACCCAGGACTACCAAAAGGTTGCCAAAGGGCCATAAGCCCTGGGATATTTGTACCATCAAAGTGTTCACGTTCCGCAATATATATACCCCGTATTCCAACATCCCAATGATTACTAGAAAGACCTATTCTGTTAATAGCTTGCACACGTTTAATCTGCTGATCGCTCAATGTTTTACCCGTGTTACCATCTGGAAAGATAATCGTTTCTTCTGGATTTGAACGTATTCGAGATACTTCTTCCCTTGCGTAGTCTATGTATGATTTGCGATTACGAATAAAGCCAAATGTAAGATCTTCTTTCTTGTGTGCTCGCGCAAGAATCTGAATCCAGATATACTCACCTTTTCCAGCACTTCCAAGGTACTCAAACAAATGCGACATCGGGTCAACTTTTTCTTCCTCCTTTGCAGTCGTCAGGTCTAATTTAAAATCCATGTAACAGCGAATAGGTACTCCTATAGGAGCAGCAAGGGTAAAATCCGAACCAAAACTATCATATTTTTCAAGAGAGTAGTTTATTTTTGTCGTGTAATCTTCAACTTCAATTAATTCGGCATCTGGGTAGTGTGCATAGAAACTTCGCTCAACGGTTTTACGAAACTGCGCCCGCACCCACACATACATGTGTACCTGCCCCTCAATAGAAACGAGCTCAAAAGAGTACCATGTACGAACTTTTCCAAGCCACAAACGGTCGACAAATGTCGACTCACCACTCCGCAGACACAAACCATCAAGCACTGCTTGCATAGCCGCTGGTGATTTCCTCATTTCTTGGGGCAGACGAATTTCAAGAAGGATGTGCTTCTGTTCTGAAATAAACCGTGCTCGAACATACCTGAGCCATACATACCAAAAAGTGGTAGCAAGTACAGGTGGACCCCAGTATGGTGAGTAACGCAGAATATATCCCAACACCGTCCCTACGCGCGAAAATTGCTCCCAAATAGAAGGTAGTTGTGCAAGAAGCTGATTATCCATACTGTATATTGTAGTATATCAGAGTAACACAAAGAAGTGGTCACCTCACCCGTGGACTATCTTAAGTCGAGTTGAAAAATGCATGCCCTGTACCGAGCATGAACCGCAGGGCTTTGCTCTGGTGCGGGGTTCCTAGTTCGAAAGAAAGAAAAAGAAAACAATCCCGCCTGCTCGCAGGCAGGCTCTGAGTAATTCAAAAATACTAGAATTAATGCTAGTGATAATTCTAGTATTTTATTTCTAACTCAGGGCTCACAGCTCTGGGCTTCCTACTTCTACCCTAGTACTTTTTTTTCTCGAAGAAAATATCGCCCCTCATCATCACGTCCAAACCGTACTGAATCTTGAAGATTAATAAAAATAGTATTGTCTTTAACGTATCGTTCTTTTCTGACAGCTTCAATGACCTCATCACGAACAAGCGGACCTTGTCGAGAAAGTATTTCAGCTATGACATCACGAACTGGACCTGCGCTATATCCCCACTCTTTGAGTGCATAAATTCCTCGTCCCACAAGTACAAAACGATCATCCTTAATTAGCTCGTTATGGCATGTGGCTTCATGAGCCTTTCGGTTGAAAAGTTCAGTAATAGTTGATGCGACTTCTCGAAAATGCATAGGTGAACCGTGTCTCTTAATAACAAGGTACGCATAATCCCTCATACCTTTTGCCCGCACGTTTGGAGAATGTGCTCTTCCCCACTCACCGAGCGGGTTTTTATCTATACTTTTGCTAAGAGAAAGCCAGCGTTTGAGTATCTCTTTGTCCTTATACTCATGGTTAACTTCCTGCAATTCCCTAAGAAAAGCATCTATGAGAGAACTCTCGTCAACAAGTTCATCATCATCAAGCGAATCGTACAAACGGCGAAGTGAGTTATGTACCTTATCCGCTATATCTTGATCAATGTGCCAGCGATGATGAAACTCTTCAGTCTCTTTTTCCTTGGTAAATGCTTCTCCGAGCACCAGCATAACATGAAGATGATTTCGAGTACTCTTGTCTTTTGCGAGTGACTCAAGAAGTTCTTCCTCAGAGATAACTATCCCCATACTTGCAATAATATCCTTAAGTTCAGCAAACGCAGCTTGTTCACTTTTATATACGTCTGACTTACGAATCATCGTAAGAGCATAGTTTTCAATCTGACGCACACGTTCTCGTGTAATTCCATACTCCTTTCCAATAGCCTCAAGTGTCACAGGAGAAGTGTTTTTTCCTAAGCCATAGCGACTTATAAGAACGTTTTGAGCTCGCTCAGGAAGAACACTAAGCAGTTTTTTAATGACTACTTTTGGTTTTATAGTGAGTTTTTCATGAAAAACTCAATGTGTGCGTTGTTTGTTAGTAATGTAAACTTTAAATTTGAACTTTTAGTTATTTCGTGCGATTCGTCAGATGTATGGAAAATAGCACACCTCAATGGGTCCGTCAAGTATTTTTTACCACGGTGACAAAATTAACCACCTTCCCCAAAACAACTACTTCCCGTACTATTTCTCGGCCTTCAAGGTGGGGTTTGACGCTGGCAACTTGTTTTGCATACTCTTTAAGCTCAGTCTCCCCTGTTGTGGGTGACGCAATAAAAGACCCTCGCACCTTTCCATTTACTTGGACTGCTATCGTCAGCATCGCCTCTTGTAAAATTGTTTTGTCATATGGTGGCCACACCTCTTTATGTATAGAGTACTTATGTCCAAGCGTTTCCCACAGTTCTTCAGTGAGATGGGGTGCAAATGGAGCGAGAATTGTAACGAGAACCTCATACTCGTGACTTTGTATGGTTGTGCGTTTTTCCATATCGTTCACCAAAATCATGAGCTGGCTAATTGCGGTATTGAAGTCAAAGCTTGCGATATCTTCGCCAACTTTTTTAATCGTCTGATGAAGCAAGATGTTGTTTACTTCACCGGACACATCTATTTTTTCATGCAAACCGTTTACTCGTTCAAGGAAACGCCGTGCACCAACCATATGGTCGGTTGACCATGCTATAGCTTGGCCAAAAGGTCCCATAAACATCTCATAAATTCGCAACGCATCAGCTCCCATTTTGGAAACCATGTCATCTGGATTGATAACGTTCCCCCAACGCTTACTCATTTTCCTTCCATCTTGAGCTAGTATTAACCCAACGGTATATAATTTTTGATACGGTTCACTGGAAGTAACTACACCAATGTCATATAAAAACTTATGCCAGAAACGAGCATATATAAGGTGTCGTGTAGCATGCTCCATTCCTCCCACATATACGTCAACCGGAGACCAGTAGGACTCTTTATTTTTATCAACAAGGGCTGTATCGTTTTTAGGATCAATGTATCGCAGGTGATACCACGAAGATCCCGCCCACTGTGGCATTGTGTTTGTTTCTCTCTTTCCTTTATCTCCGCACTTTGGACATTCTGTGCGTACCCAGTCTTCAATACTCGCAAGAGGTGACTCTCCTGTACCTGTTGGTTCATACGATTCGACGTCAGGAAGCAGTACTGGTAAGTCTTCTTCTCGTACAGGCACTACTCCACACGTGTCACAATGTATCACCGGTATTGGCTCTCCCCAGTATCTCTGACGAGAGAATACCCAATCTTGAAGACGGTAATTAACCGTAAGATCCCCATGAACAAATTCTGTTATTTTCTTCTTGGCTTCTTCGGTTTTTACTCCATCAAATACTCCTGAATTCATAAGAAAACCGTCTCCAACAACAGCCTCATCTTTGTGGAGTAAACTCCAAATATATTTTTGATGATCTGGAACAAGTTTTTTCAAAACCTCACTCTCATCAACCCACACAAGTGTATGCTTATTTTTTTCACTTTCTTCTATATCACCTTGTTTTTCAATACCGGTAACCTCCGCAAGAAACGTATGAGCAATCGCTGTTCTGTTTTCTTTTTTATGTGAGGCACAATACCGTGCTCCGGTTACCCACTGCAACTTTTTAGTGATGGTCACTTCGCTCAGTGCCGCCTCTTCTCGGATTTCTGCGAGTGCCGCATCTTCTGGTGTTTGCCCATCCTCGATACCACCCATTATTCCTGTAGTTGTTCCTTCAAGTGTACCGTGCCAATCCAGCAGAGCATATTTCCCCGTTTTTGTATCTTTGAGAAACACAATCACAGTCTGACGTTCAACATTCTCAAATCCTTCCTGAGGAGGATTCGTGGTATCATCCGCGCACGGAACTACGACTTGGCGAATTGGTAAATTATACTTCTTTGCAAATGCATAATCCCTCTCGTCATGTGCAGGTACCGCCATGATTGCCCCAGTACCATACCCTAGGAGCACATAATCAGAAATATATATCGGTAACTCTTCATTATTAGCTGGGTTACGAACCACCAACCCATCAAGCACTACACCTGTCTTCTCTTTTCCTTCAGTGGTACGTTCAAGATCAGTTTTTTTAGATGTTGTTTGTACATATGCCTGCACTTCGTCCGCGTTCCTAATACGTGAGATCTGTTTTGATACCAGAGGATGTTCAGGTGCCAACACTATGTAGGTTGCCCCAAAAAGAGTATCGGGGCGCGTGGTGAATACCTCAACAACATCTTCAGTATTGAGAACAGCAAAACGCAATAATGCTCCTTCACTTCTTCCTATCCAGTTGCGTTGCATTTCCTTTACCGAGTCAGACCATGGTAACGTATCAAGATCTTGAAGTAACCTATCTGCATATGCGGTGATACGTAGTACCCATTGTCGCATTGGTTTTTTCTCTACTATCGTGCCGCATCGTTCGCATACATTTCCATCTAAGTCTTCATTTGCGAGCCCAGTCATGCAACTAGGACACCAGTTAATCGGCTCATAGGATTCATACGCCAAACCTTTTTTGAAAAGCTGTATAAATATCCACTGAGTCCACTTATAGAAATTCGGGTCAGTCGTATTTATTTCTCTATCCCAGTCATAATTAAAGCCTATCTTTTCCAACTGCTCTTTGAACCGTGCAATGTTTTTCTTTACCGCGACCTCAGGATGCACTTTATTTTTCAGTGCGTAATTCTCTGCGGGGAGACCAAACGCATCCCACCCCATTGGATGCAACACATTCATTCCCTGCATGGTCATGTAGCGTGCGTACACATCGGTTGCAATATATCCTTTCGGATGGCCCACATGCAGACCTTCTCCAGATGGATACGGGAACATGTCGAGCACATAACACTTTTTCTTTTCCGTATCGTCAGTAACCTTATATGTCTTGTCTTTCAGCCACTTTTTCTGCCACTTCCTTTCTATTTCTTTATGGTCAAATGATTTCATGATTTATCCAGTTATGGCTAACAAAAAGTCGTATGGGTCGTGATACGATATATATACATTTATACTACAGAGTCATAACTATACAATGAATTTGAACAAAACCAAAAAGTATCAACATTTGTTTTTTGATTTGGATAATACCCTCACGCGGAGTAGGTCTCCAATTACGCAAAACATGCGTGCAAGACTGCAATCTCTTGAACAAGACATCGTTGTCATAACGGGTGCTAGTCTTGAACAACTTCGTTCACAACTCGATAACCTTGAATGCTTTATGTTGGGTGAAAGCGGAAACCATGCTGTCTTTGGTAAAGAAGAACTTTGGCACAATATTCTCAAACCAGACAAAGTTATTGAAATAATGAATCATATTTCATCTCTTAATCGCACATGGGATGTACCAGATGAAAATGATTTACTTGAAAATAGAGGGTGCCAAATAGTCTACTCTGTGTATGGTCACCACGCTCCTGTAGAAGAAAAAGAGAAGTTTGATCCAGACCAAAGCATACGCAAGAAAATGCTTGAAGAAACACCTCTCATTTCAGACACTGTTGAAGTAAGAATTGCAGGAACATGTTCACTTGATTACGTACGGAAAGGACGCAACAAAGGATACTATATAGCACAACTCATAGACCATCTTGGATGGAATAAAGAAGAATGTTTGTATTTTGGAGATATGCTTTTTAAAGGTGGAAATGATGAGACTGTAATTGGAGTTATCGATACTGAACCGGTGCAAGATCCTTTTGATACCTACGACAAACTTGCTCGATTTTTAGCGTAACTATTACCAAAGAGTCTTGACATTATTCTTTTAATATTTTAATCTGCACTGCAGAAATTGAAACCTTGTGTAAAGATAACCTTAGCCATGGAGAAAAAATGCCACCAAACTATACGCAACACTATGAACTGTCTGTTGTGATAGTAGGTTTTATTTGTCTTATAGCCGCAATAAGTTTGTTCATAAATGGTGAAACTGGTTTGGGAATAGGATTTGTTGTTGTCGCACTATTCTCATTCTATTGTTCTTTTGCGTACAAAGATAAGCCGCAACCGAAAAAAGAAAAAAGCGAGGAATATTCTCCTTAGCCAGACACCACACCCTGTCAGCATACAACTGGCAGGGTGGTTTGTTATCTGTTGCACAGTGATACTTCGAAAAACTTACGAAGAACACCGAAATACACAAAAAATCCTTAGAGGCAAATATTCGTCCGAGGAAAATGGAGTGAGGTGTATGAACAATACAGTGAATGACATTTTTCGAAGAACAACGCAGAAATGTGCAAGATATTTGCTTCTAAGTTAGATTTTGAAGATAATAACGTCCCCGTCCTGGACCACATACTCTTTGCCTTCCAACCGCAGTATCCCTTTCTCCCGTGCCACACCGTACGAACCTGCGGTAAGCAATTCTTGCCACCCTATTACTTCTGCTCTGATAAACTTATCTTTAAAGTCTGTGTGTATTGCCATACCTGCTACCGGTGCTGTGGAACCTCGTTTAATCGTCCATGCCCGAGTCTCTGGCTCTCCTGTCGTAAAGTATGTAATAAGGCCTAGTATGTCGTAGCCTGTGCGGATGAGATCGTTGATACCGTTGTCGAGCACACCATACTCTTGGCGGAACATATCTCTGTCTTCAAGCGCTAACTCGTTGAGTTCACCTTCGACACCTGCATCAACGCAAACATATTTTGCTTTTGTTTCCTCAAAGAAAGTCATGAGCGTGTGCCATCGCTCGTCATTTTGCTCATCAAAATTAAAACCACCGGCTTTCTTGTTAAGCACATAAACGATAGGTTTAATAGTTATGAGGCCCAAGAGTTTCAATACCGCAATGTCGTCATCTGAAACATTTCCAAGGAGAAGTTTCCCTGCTTCGAGTATTTGTGATGCATTAAGTAACACTTCTTTTTCATGAATTGCATCTTTATCGCCTTTTTTGACATCACGATCGAGGGTGCCGATTCGCTTCGACACTGTCTGCAGGTCAGCAAGTACAAGCTCAAGGTTGATGACCTCGATGTCTTGCATAGGATCAATCACACCACTTACGTGGGTAATGTTTGAATCATCAAATATTCGCACTACCTCTGCTATAGCATCAGTTTCTCGAATGTTGCTTAGAAACTTATTACCGAGCCCTTCTCCAGTGCTCGCCCCCTTCACGAGTCCTGCAATGTCCACAAACTCAACAATAGCAGGAATAGTCTTCTTTGATTTACTCATTTCACTCAAGCGGTCGAGGCGCACATCAGGAACGGCAACAACACCTACTGATGGGTCGATAGTACAGAAAGGAAAGTTTTCAGCAGCAACCGCTTTTTCTGTAAGCGCGTTAAACAGCGTACTTTTTCCTACATTTGGAAGACCGACGATACCGATACTTAAACTCATACATTAATAATTATTATTTTTTAATTCGCACAGAACTTTTCACTACAAAGCAAGTATGATGGCAATAGTAGCAGTAAGTATGTAAATACGCGAACATTGACATTACGTGTACGTGTGATTTAGTACGATAAGAATAAGATTTACAACCATATAACCTAAAGGAGGTATACTGTGGCAAAAAAGAAACTTGGGCATTCAGCTAAAAATCTTGTAGTCCTTCAATATTGTCAGAACACTTGTTACACCAGTGTCGTAAAGTTCGATATCAACAAGCTTCCAGAAGGAGTACTTTCAGTCAATCCGAATGGAGGTACATGGCAAACAAAGACTGCTGGCTTTCACCCATGCACGCAAAGTTTGCGTATTGGAAAAGATGTGCGCCGTTGCGATGGTTCATGTCGGTATGGTGTCATAGGTATCTATGATAGCACGGACGTGGACCATCTTGACAAAATGGTAAACGACGCAAAAGAGGCCACACGAGAAACCCTTGTGTGTTACGACTGAAAGACAACGTTTTTTATTTATAAGGACCCTTTACGGGTCCTTTGAGTTTTTATTTTAATGCTTCTTGGAGTTCTTTTTGATACTTCTTGCTCACCTCCATCATGGCAAGCATTTGGTCCTTACCCTCCTTTTTAATTTTGTGTTCCATTTCTTTTGACATCTTTATAAACAAATCTGGATTATTATCGAGGAGCTTCATAATCATCACCTGCTGGTCTTTCGGCATATCTTTGAGCTGTCGCTCAGCCGCTTTTTTAATAAGAAAGTTTTTTATTGACATAATTTTTTTGATTTACCGAAGTAGGTGCTTAGTGTAGCACAAAATTTTTCAGAGCTAAATGATGCGTGACGCCTGCCTGCAGAGGCAGGTTTGGACCCCGCACCAGAGCAATGCCCTACTGGGCAAAGCTCGGTACTGGGCGCGCTTTTCACTTTTGAACTAGGAACTAGGAACTAGGAACTTTACAACAGCATGGTAACACTCTTCCCTGTTACCTCAAGAACACCACCATCAACGTCATGCGTAAAAACTTCTTTGTTATCCTTTTTAACTACGAGTCTGCCATGGTTAAGCGCCGTTACAAGCGGTACGTGATGAGGAAGAATCGTGAGTTCACCCTCAGCACCCGGCGCAGTAACCGAGTCTGCTTCTCCGCTCCAAAGAATTCCATGTACTTTTACAATATTTATTTGCATGATAATTGCCTACTCTTTTTCCTTGAGCACGTCGTCAATACTTCCCTTCATATAAAATGCATTTTCAGGTTTGTCGTCATGTTTACCTTCTGCAATTTCTTTAAACGAACGAATTGTATCTTCAAGCGAAACATACTTTCCAGGTGTTCCTGTAAAGACTTCTCCAACAAAGAAGGGTTGGGAAAGAAACTTTTGAATCTTTCGTGCTCGGTTCACAAGTAGTTTATCTTCATCTGAAAGCTCCTCGGTTCCTAGAATTGCAATGATATCCTGTAAATCTTTATACCGTTGCAAAATACGCTTCACCTCATTGGCAACTCTATAGTGTTCCTCTCCAATAATGGTTGGGTCAAGCGCAGTCGATGATGAGCCAAGCGGGTCAACCGCAGGATAAATAGCAAGCGCCGCCATATCGCGTGACAACACCACAGTGGAGTCTAAGTGTGAGAACGTGGTAGCAGGTGCAGGGTCGGTTAGGTCATCCGCTGGTACATACACTGCTTGTACTGAAGTGATAGAACCTTTACTCGTAGAGGTAATGCGCTCTTGAAGCTGTCCCATTTCCTCAGCAAGGGTTGGCTGGTACCCCACAGCACTCGGTACACGACCGAGGAGTGCGGACACCTCAGAACCAGCTTGGGTGAAGCGGAATACGTTATCCATAAAGAACAACACATCTTTTCCAAGTTCATCACGGTAGTATTCTGCAAGCGTAAGGCCTGTGAGCGCCACACGTGCACGAGCCCCCGGCACTTCGTTCATTTGTCCAAACACAAGCGCGGTTTTATCAAGCACACCTGAATCCTTCATTTCATGATAGAGGTCATTTCCCTCACGCACACGTTCTCCTACACCAGCAAAACAAGAGTAGCCTCCGTGTTCGGCAGCTATGTTTCGTATAAGCTCTTGAATAAGTACCGTCTTGCCTACACCAGCTCCTCCAAAAAGTCCTACCTTGCCTCCCTTAATAAAGGGTACCAATAGGTCTACCACCTTAATGCCTGTTTCAAACACTTCGGTTTTTGAGGACTGGTCTTTGAAGAGTGGAGGTTCACGGTGAATAGACCAACGAGCTTCGCTCTTGACCTCACCCAAACCATCTATAGGTCTTCCCACGACGTCGAACATACGTCCAAGTACACTCTCACCTACAGGTACCGAGATAGGCGCCCCTGAATCAGAAACTTCATCACCTCGTCTGAGTCCATCAGTACTCGCCATAGCTATGCACCGCACCTGTCCTAAGCCTAAATGTTGCGCCACCTCGAGGGTCATGAATTCACCTTCCCGTTCAGGGTTGCGTACTAAGAGTGCATTTCGTATTGCAGGAAGTCCGTCTTTAAATTCGACATCAACAACGGTTCCGATTACTTGTGAGATTATACCTTTCATACTTGTTTAGTTACTAATGATTGTAATGAATAATTGTATTAACGCATTGCTTCAATACCGCTTGTAATTTCTGACACTTCGGCTGTAATACTTGTTTGCCTTTCTTTATTGAAAACCAGTGTCAATTCTTTAGTGAGGTCGCGTGCACGATCACTCGCACTCTTCATAGCAACCATTCGTGCACTATGTTCACTTGCATTGGCTTGTAATACGGCATGGTATAGGAGCACTCCTATAAGATAGGGTAAAAGCTCATTCAATACCGCTCTCGCATTTGGCTCAAAAAGATATCCCCCATCTGCATCGTTTTTCGTGTCGTTTCGAAGTTCACTATATTTTCCTCGTGCAGGAACAATACCTTCAATAAGCTCATCCACTGCAGCGAAAGAAATAGGAAGCAATCGGCGTACTACAGGTTTCTGACTAAACGTGGATTCGAAGTTTCCATATACGAGCATAACCCTGTCATACTGTTCCTTTGAGTAATCTTTGATGAGCATTTCTGCGAGTGCGCTCGGGTCACCCATGGGCACACCTTCTCCCCATTTCTCCAAATGTTGAATAACAGTATATCCTCTTTTTTCAAAGTACTCATGACCTTTCTTCCCAATAGTAATGATACTGACATGATCTTTTTTATTGTCCCATCCTTTTTTCACAAGGTGATCATGTGCAGCTTTGAGCACATAGTTGTTCAAAGACCCAGCAAGTCCTCGGTCACTCGTAATTACTATCATAAGCTCGTTCCGCTTTTCAGCATGGGCTTTAACGAGCGGATGATTTTTGGTCGTACCAATCTGGGTAAGTCGCCGTAAAAGTCCCACAGCATGAAGAGCAAACGGACGCATCTCTATTGCAACTGCCTGACTTCGGCGCATTTTTACAGCAGAGACAGCTTCCATCGCCTTAGTCACTTGATGGATCTTTGAAATTGCTCGTATTTTTATTTTTACATCTTTAAGTGACATGAGTTTGGTGGACTACGCTTTGAAAAATTCAGAGTGTGCGTTAGTAAATTGTTCAAATGCAGTAAGTAACGATGCTTTGACTTCTTCAGTCACTTCACCACTTGCGCGTATCTTTCCAAGTGTCTCTGCATACTGATTTTCAAGAAATGTAACAAGCTTTACGGAAACCTCAGCTGTTTGTTCCACTGAAACAGTTTTGAAAAAACCCTCGTTTGCAGCAACTATTACAGCAACTTGTTTCTCTACACCAAGTGGTGAGGAATGGGGTTGCTTCAACACCTCGACAAGCCGAGCACCTTTATCAAGTCTTTTTTTGGTATCTTCATCAAGATCACCTGAGAATTGTGCAAATGCTTCAAGTTCACGATACTGTGCAAGCTCAATACGCATTTTACCTGCGACTGATTTCATAGCTTTAGTCTGAGCCGAGCTTCCCACACGAGACACGGAGAGTCCGACATTGATAGCTGGTCGTACTCCTTTGTTAAAGAGATCAGTCTCAAGAAATATCTGTCCGTCAGTGATTGAGATTACGTTTGTTGGTATGTATGCTGAAACGTCACCTTCTTGGGTTTCAATAATAGGTAGAGCAGTAATAGAACCACCTCCAAGCTCCTTGGAAAGTTTTGCAGATCGTTCAAGCAGTCGTGAGTGGAGATAGAAAATGTCTCCAGGAAACGCTTCACGCCCTGGTGGGCGGCGCAAGAGAAGTGACACTTCTCGATACGCGACCGACTGCTTGGAGAGGTCATCATAAATAACGAGCACGTCTTTCCCTTTTTCCATAAAATATTCACCCATAGTGACACCTGCATAGGGCGCAAGAAACTGAAGTGCAGCTGGATCGCTCGCAGGTGCATCCACAACTATTGTGAAATCCATCGCTCCAGCATCTTTAAGCTTGGCAACAATCCGTGCTGTCTTGGATTCCTTTTGTCCTATGGCAACATAGATACAAATAGGTCGTGTGGTTTCAGGTTCGTTGATTTGATTTAAAATAGTATCGACAGCGATAGTAGTTTTTCCTGTAAAACGGTCTCCAATAATAAGCTCACGTTGACCACGTCCAATAGGAATCATTGAATCTACTGCCTTGAGTCCTGTGTGCAGTGGCTGTTTTACCGGTGCGCGCTCTATCACAGGGTGCGCAGGTCGTTCGACTGGGTACATCTTACTTTCTGCAATAGGACCTTTTCCATCAATTGGTTCGCCCAGTGTGTTGACCACACGTCCAATAAGAGCTTCTCCGACCGGTACCGAGAGGACGCGACCTGACGAACGTACCGTCATACCTTCCTTCACACGTCGTGTGTCACCGAGGACCACCACACGTACTGCGTGCTCTTCAAGGTTGAGTACCATACCAAAAACACGGTCTGTATCTCTTATCGAGTCTGCGAGCGATGCATCACTTGAAATATCAAACTCAAGCATTTCTGCCATGAGAGCGTTCGGAAGTCCGTCTATTTCGGCAACACCATCTCCCACTGAAACAACAGTACCAATACCTTCAGGTGTTGGGGTTGCGTCAAATGATTCTATTTGTTTGCGTAGTTTCTCTACGATAGTAGTGGTCATATCTGTGCTTATTGGTTGTTAGTAATTAGATTTGTATACAAAGTAAGTAACGAACGCTTATAGGTGCGATCTATTCGTTGACCATGCGCACGCGTTTCGTATCCCCCAATAAGTGTCTCGTCGACAAGTATCCTCCTGGGGAACTCTGTGGCATTGAGTGTCCGAATATCAGCTTCAATAGTATCTCTAAGAGATTCCGTATCAGTGAGTTTCGCAACACGGATGACAAGCTCAGTGACATTGTTGCGTTGTGAAAAAAGTTTTTCGAGTTCACGCACGACGGCAGGCAGAAGTGCAAGATGCCCTCTCTTCTCAAGGAGCGACCTGAACTGTGCTGCAATACGGTCAAGCTCAACATCGCTTTTGGTGCATGTTGCTAGAAAAAGTGCTTCTGCGTATTGTTTTGCCTTCATATATTATATTATTGCGTACTACTCTTGAGTGTTTTTTCTACCCCAAGGACAATAAGGCGAGCTATCTCTTCTTTACTCTCCTCAAGAGCTCCGCGCTTTATCTCCTCTCCCTTCATGGTTGCTTCCACCAACAAACGTTCATATTTACTTTGCCCCTCACGGAGCAATTCTGTTTCTTTTGCCTTCCCCACTTCCCGTGCGGACGCAACTATTTTTTCTGCTTCTAATGAAGCTTGTGCGATGATGTCAGCTTTTTTAGAATCAGCATCTCTGAATGCGACATCAGCCCGTTCTGCATCTGCAACACCCTTGATGATTTGTGCACGACGACTCTCTATGAGGTTCACGAGTGGTTTATACAAGAGGTACCACAAGATACCCATCAAGATTGCGAAGTTTGCAATCTGCACGAGTAGAATTTTCCAATCGATTCCAAATGTGTTAATAAGTTGCTCCATACGTAATTTCGGTGTGTGGATGTGTCACTTTAAAAAAGCTACACATCCAACAAACCTAGGTAAATTTTATAATAAATCCAACAACAAGTGCAAAGATTGCAAGCGCTTCGGTAAACGCAATACCAATGAACATTGTTGTTTGGATTTTTCCAGACGCATCAGGGTTACGACCAATAGCTTCAAGAGCCTTACCAACCAGGTTACCGATACCAAGTGCTGGCCCAAAAACGCCGACAGAGACGACAATGGCCATAGCCAATGCTTTTACTGCTTCAATATTTTCCATAAAAACTTTATTGTAAATGTTAATAAATTGAGCTTGGATATCCTCTTTCATCCGTGCCCATGTAAAATCCGCCTAGGCGAATCTTGCGTGGATACAGAGTCTAATGTGCTTCACTTATGGCGAGTTTAACAAAGAAAAGTGTGAGTAACGAGAAAATGGAGGCTTGTATAAATCCCACGAACACTTCGTAAAGCATGAGTGGCACAGGTAGTATAAGAGGAACAAAGAACATTGCAACGAGGATAAGCGTCTTGCCTGCAAACATGTTACCGAACAGACGAAACGAAAACGAAACAAGTCGTGCAACTTCTGAGAGAAGCTCTATAAGTCCCACTAAAAATCCAACCGGAGATCGGAAGTTAATAAACTTGCTCGCATAGTGCAACGCCCCTACGTACATAACTCCCGACACTTCCACAATAAAGAAGGAGATGATGGCTAGCGCTAAAGTAAAATTTAAATCGACTGAAACCGGATGGAAAAGTGCGACATGTTCACTTGTTGTTTTGTGCGCCGCATCTTTCTCCACAGCTTCTCCCTCAAGCTCTGAAGTAACTATTGTGTGTTCTTCTTCATAAGCCTCAACTGGTTCTGAATGTTCGATGAATATTGAACCTACTCCAGGTATAAGTCCAAACCAATTACCGAGAAGTATGAAAAGAAAAAAGGTGGTAATGAGTGGGAAAAAACGTCTCGCAAGTTCTCGCGACTCAAGTACTTCTTCAAAGTAGTCAAGAAGAAAAGAAAAAAGAGTTTCAAAAAATGTTTGTGTCTTACTTGGAATTTTTTGGAGATTTTTTCCTATAATATACCCGCAAACAATAAGGACCAACATAACAAGCCAACTCATGAGCATGGTGTTTGTTATTGGGATACCCCATATGTGGGCGATTTGTTCTGCTTTAAGTGCTATGTGAATTCCTCCTTCCATATGCAATAAAAATTAGAGCGCCATAGTATAGTAGACGCTACTACTGCATGTTCTCATAATACAGAGCAGTGACTGATGAGGTATCCTGAGAAACGTTTTTCCACTATACCACAAGTGTCTCCAAAAAAAAGCTTGCCACAGCATGCTTTTGTGAAGATTTGTAGTCTTTGTGACTATTGGGCAGCTTCAATATTACAGCTACTCTCTTTTGGAACCGCTACAATAGCTGAAACGTCTACCGTTTGTGTCGCGTCCACGTCTAGGTCATTCTCTGAGGGGCCATCGGTTGACCCTATCAATACAATATATATAGGAGTGCTTGGTTCAACACCTTTTGTTCGCTCAATATATATAGCCTCAAGTGCAGCATACGAGTGAGACTCAAGCGAAATACGGTACCTCACATCGCTCTCGCAGGATGTAAAAAAAGCAGACTCATCACTAAAAACATACTCCCCTCGCAGTACTGACTCCCCATCGCGTGATGGTCCCACAGCCTGCAGTGTGGTCCCTATGAGTGCAAAGTACACCTGTGTATATGTTTGCCCTATTACTCCCCCATCTTCTGTAACTTCTGCCTCATCCGCATAGGCTATCACAGCAAGTTCGTCTTCTACAATGACACTCGCGGGTACCTCTTTTCGTTCCAGAGGTATCGCATTCATCCCAAGAAAACCTTCCTCATCCTTGAGTGCAACGGCAATATAGTATGTTTTCTCCCCTCCGTTTTCTGTGTACGCAAGAAGGAGGATTGCATCGTCACGTTCGTCACCCGTAATATCTCCATAGATGGGTGGTATAATTGTTTCTATCCGGACATGCTCCTCTAGCCCCGCATCAGTCCCCTCAGCAATGCCATCTGTGAATTGTACTTCCTTCTCATTAATTTGAAATGAAGCAAAGAGTGGTGATTCAGGAAGCCGGAACATAGTAGTACCCTGCTCCTCGGTAGTCTGGGAAACGCCTCCATAGAAGAAAATAAATCCACCAACAAATATGACAACAACGAGCAATACCGAAAAGAATGTTCTATTCATGAGTGAATAATACCATACGTATTATTTTTATCACACAAATACTAGAATTAATTCTAGTATTTGTGTTATCATTTTGTCTCCCCACACTGTTCATTCAATTGTGTGGACCTGATAGAACTTCTTGACATATAAATGACATTGCATTACATTTTATAGACAACTATGGATACTTTTAATACCAATGCACTGCTACACACTTCTCTGTTACTGCTGCTTTCCGAAAGAAAGTTGCTTTTTGCGTTGGAACAAAAATAAAATTACTTCCCTCTCCAAATTAAAAAACAGCTTTCTTTCGAGAAAAGAAAGCTGTTTTATTTTGTTCTTTCGTGAAGTGAATATTGGCAATATGTCGTAACAATAGAAAAATCTTGTGGAGGAAAAAATGAAATCAATCAAAATTGTTAAAGCACCAAATAGCTCTGATCCTGAAATTAGAAGACTTCAGCTTGTTGGATTAGTTATTCCCTTTCTGTCAGATGAAGCTCTTACAGTTCACAACCTTAATCCTGAGGCAAACACCCATGTGGTACTTACCAAAAATGTGATCGGTAGGTTAAATAATGAACGTAAGAAGAGCGCTGTCGAATATTGGTCATCGAAAGGTGCACTGTTCATGACATTCAAAGCAGACGAATGCCGAATCATTTCATAAGTAAGCCTTGTGAGCTTACTAGCGTCGGATATAGATACTATATCCGACGCTTTTTTTAATCTTATCAACAGTGCAATTTGCAAAGAATTTTATGAGATGGTACATTTAAATTATGAGAGGAATATCTTTCAATGCATATACATTTTACTTTAGTTGGTTTAGCCCTCGGAAGAAGGCTGATTTGTGCGTTGGAAGACCAGTAAAGTAAACTCCTAAAAATTCCAATTCAGACACCAGCTTTCTTCACCAGAAGCTGGAATTTTTGTTCTTTACAGGGGCTCTGTATTTTATTTTTCAATCGCACATTATGGAGAAAAAACAATGACTCAAGAGAAAAAGATTGATCACGAAAAGAGTTTAAGTAATTCTAATCAAGGTAGTGATGAAGATGAGGAAGTGCAACGGTATACGTTCCCCCTCACGCCAGAAAGAAAAAGAAGAATAGCAGAAGCTTACCAAAGGAGGATAGGCTCTGGATTACCAAGTGATCCACAAAAAATAGATGGCTGGTAATACTCTCCGCGGTCTATTCTCATGAAGAACATAAGGCGCAATTTTTTATCAAATTGTGCCTTATCTTTTTCTAAAAAATCTACTTAATTTTATACAAGTGCTTTTTTGGGTTTGTACTGTTTACCAATAGCAAAAGGACTTTCAGAAGCAACAAGCATCCACTGTGGAAATTTTTTCTTCTCATCCTGCCAACGTTTGAGAAATGTTGTGCGAGAGAGTTTGTATTCTTTACCATACCAAGGGTCATTGAAAAAGATTGTGTGTCTGTCATAACCTACAATAAGTGCATAGTGGCCTACGTTTTCTGTAACTTCAATATAATGTATAAGCACTGGAAGTTTTTTTTCCTTAATGTAGAAACGAACATCATCAAAAGAACTCCCAATATTGACATAGCAATAAAGTCCATGGGAAGTTAACTCTTCGATGATTGGTTGATGATGTGTACCATACACTGTGTCTGTATGTAGCTCGATTTTTAGAGTGTCTTCAGAAGTAAGTATTCCGTGATGTCGTAACAGCATCTGCACAGAAACAGCCCCGCAGGTGTACGTCGTATCTTGTTTAAAATACGGTATATCAAGAATCATGATGAAATTATACGTATTTTATACAAATTAAGAAAGGGACGAATTGTTGAACAGTACTTATATAAAATTGTTATACCTTTTTTATGTAGTAAGCAGCCAATCCACTTGCTAAGAAGGAAAGAACAGCACCAATAAAAAAAACGGAAGAGAACCCATAAATACTTACTATGTATGAACCTAATATTATACCAATCGCATTGAAAATACCAACAAAAAAATGAGCATTTGCCCAAGCACTGCCTGACTTGTTTATAGGCGTGCTTTTGTCATACATTGATTCCCAAGCCGGGTCACCAAAGGCATTTGCAATACCCAGTAGTATCTGCAAAATAAATAATTCATATATAGAGTCAACAAAGATATAGCCAATAAAAACAATACCCTCAATAAGATAATCAAAAACTAAAAAGTATTTTTCATGAAAATGATCGAGTAATTTTCCTATCGGATATTCAAGTATTGAAGTTACAAATATAAATATTGCCGCAGCGGTACCAGCATCAGTTATATCACCCCCAACCTGAGAGCTAAATATTGCAAAAATTGGAAAAAAAAGTCCAACTCCAAGAGACCAAACACTATCAACAGCGAGTAATGTTTGAACAATTTTTTTTTCCATTTAGTCAATATACCACAGTCTTTTTTTTTACGGTCTTGGTTATTGGGGATAGAATAGAGGGCTTCGTGTATGTTTTAAAGGTGTTTCAGACCGCCAATAAGTCAGTTTTATTGAGTCCTTTCACCACCACTTTGTCGGGGTACCCGGAATTGAACCGAGGTCATCCCAGTACCAATCCCAAAGGATGGTACGGGACTCGTACTCACCTTTACCCCGTACTAAATATCGAACTCTGTCGGGATGCCGGGAATCGAACCCGGTTCACGCCCACCCCATGGGCGCATACTACCACTGTACTACATCCCGATATTTTAGTACGGAGCCATGCCTTGCCCTGTACCGAGCTTTGCTCTGGTACGGGGCGTACATACTGCCACTGTACTATATAATACCCCGACAAAAAGTTGGTTCTTGTAAGCAGTTTTTTACAACTGCATCGAGAATTTTACCGCTTTACACAAAACTTTCAACTTTGTACTCTGAACTCATTACTCATTACTCATTTAATTATGCGCTCGAGCATTTGCGCGTAGTGCAGCTTCAACAATACCATCTGCAGTAAGCTTGTAGTACTCAAGCAATTCCTGTGCTTTTCCTGATTGGCCGAAGGTATCATGTATCGCCACCATCTCCTGAGGAACAGGATGGTTCTGCACCAATATCTCGGCAACAGTACCACCTACACCTCCCAGGATTTGATGTTCTTCGACAGACACAACAGCACCCGCATCTCGAGCAGCCTCGAGCACTTTTGCAATATCCATAGGTTTGATAGAGTGCAGATTAAGCACACTTGTTCCTATACCCCGCTCTTCCAACATGCGTGCCGCGTGAAGTGCCTCATACAGGAGTGGTCCTGCTCCCATAATAGCTACCCGAGGTTCCTGACTACGCCAGAGATACTCTGCTTTCCCTGCCTCAAAAGGAGTTTTCGAGGTGGTAAAGACAGGCGTATCATGTCGAGTGAAGCGGATGTATGTTGGCTTATCATTTGCTATTGCGGTAAGCACTGCTTTTCGAGCTTCTTCTTTGTCACAAGGCACGAATATGGTCATATTGGGGAGTACGCGCATGAGGGTAATATCTTCGAGCGCTTGATGTGTGGCGCCATCAGGCCCAACGGACACTCCTGTGTGCATACCCATAATCTTTACCGGGACATTAGCGAGTGCAATAGTGGTACGAATTTGTTCCCAGTTTCTTCCCGGGCTAAAAACGGCATACGTAGCAATACAAGGTATTTTTCCGTAGTTTGCTAAACCAGAAGCAATCGTTGCAAGGTTTTGCTCTGCAACGCCCACCTCGATATACCGTTCTGGAAATGTATCTTTAAATGCAGCTGCATGCACCGAATCACTGACGTCGGCACTAAGGACCACCACGCGCTCATTATGTTCACCAGCTTCAAGAATACCCTCACGAAAACCACTGCGGAGAGAAGCTTGTTCAAGTTTTTCGCGGTCAAATATATCAGTTACTAAGTGAAGTCCTTGTGTAATCATAGTTTTATATGGTTGCAATATGTGCGCGAGCTTTTTCTAATTCCGCAATCCATGTACTTGCCTCTTCAGGTGTTGGCGCTTTCCCATGCCATGTAAAGTCACCTTCGATAGCTTCCACCCCCTTCCCTGAAATCGTACTTGCAATAATGACCGTCGGCTTTTCTATTTCAAGTTTTGCTTGTTCAATACTCTCACAGAATAGTTCTATATTATGTCCGTCAGTAAGCAATACATTCCAGCCAAACGCTTCGTACTTATCACGGAGAGGCTCGAGGGGCATGATATCCTCGGTATGCCCACTTATTTGAATAGTATTTCTGTCTACTACTGCGGTAAGATTTGAAAGTTTTTCCTTACCTGCAAACATAACAGCTTCCCATGTACTGCCACACTGATGCTCTCCATCCGACATAAGGCAATATGTGCGAAAATCTTTTGCATCCATGCGAGCACCGAGAGCTATGCCTATTGCTTGTGAAAGTCCCTCACCAAGTGGGCCACTCGTGGTCTCAAGTCCAAGAAGGCGCGTACGCTCGGGGTGCCCCTGTAGGCGAGAACCGAGCATGCGATACGTTTCCAACTCTTCGAGGGGAAAGTATCCGGCTCGCGCCATGGCAACATACCGAATAGGGACGATATGTCCGTTACTTAGTATGAGCCTGTCCCTATCTTCCCATAAAGGGTCTTCAGGTTTGTGCACAAGTATAAGAAAATATAGCGCTGCAAAAATATCTGCCATGCCTAAGGGTCCAGCAGTATGCCCACTCCCCGCCCGTGCAAGCATTTTGATTACCAACTGTCGAAGCGTGTTTGCCTCAAGTGCCAAATGCATGCTATCTGTTTCACTTAAAAAGCTCATAGTATTACTTATCAAGGCACGACGTTGCTATCCCTTCCAGATGTGAGATAGCACCAGCAGGTGAACTAAAGTTAAACACAGCAGATCCTGCGGCAAAACGCGTTGCCCCAGCACTACATAAAATAGGTAAGGTCTCTGCACTTACACCAATATCAACCCCGACTGTTGTCTTAGGCCAACGTGCCTTGATAGCTGAAATGGTTGCGAGCGCTGTCGTGTCGAGGCTCACCCCATGGTACCCGACACGGTCATTCCCCATAACCTGCACAAATAGTGCACGCTCAATGTATGGCGCTAACAGTTCGATGTTTGTAGAGGGTCTAAGTGCAAGCGCCATCTCAATACGACGCTCATAACATTCCTGTGCTATCGTTTCTATTTTTTCAGTCGTTTCAATATGAAAAATAAGACATGCAACACCGGCGAGTGCCCACTCAGCGATTCTTGTCTCAGGATAATTCAGTAACAGATCAATCTCAAAATCAAAATCTTGCCAGTATGGCAATCCTTCATCTTCTCGTCGGACAGCTTCAAAAGCTTCACGCCCTACCCCCGAATACGGCCAACTCGCCCTCGGTGCGTATGTCCCATCCATAACATCTATCTGTACTCGATTAACAACACCATGGACTTCTCGCAGTCGTGACTGCAAGTGTGTCAGAGAGTCTGGAATAATGGCTGGAATAATGCGTTGCGTCTTCATGATGTATTTGATGTTGTAGATTCTATTTTCTGTATGCGACGTATATGTCTCTCATCATTACTAAACGGTGTTTCAAGCCATATCTTTACTGCTTCTTCAGCTGTTTGTGTATCAAGAAATCGCGCTCCAAGTGAAAGCACATTTGCATCGTTATGTTCTCGGGTAAGCATGAGCATTGTTGATGCATTAGTCTGAACACTACAGGGTTCTCCCGCATACACGACTGCACGCACACGAGCAAACCTGTTTGCAACGATTGCCTCTCCTTGCCCTGAACCACCAATAATAATTGCTCGAGTCTGTCGTGAGTCATCTTCACTTACAGCGCGAGCTACAGGTGCCACATAGTCTGGATAGTCATCTTGACTCTCATGTGTGGGTGCACCTCTGTCGATGACTTCATACCCCCAGGAAGAAACAATGTTTTTTAAATGTTCCTTTAGTTCAAAACCTGCATGATCACATGCAATTATAATACGCATATTTTATATTGAGATACCAAGCTTTTAAACTTCACTATTACACCTTCTTATTCTGTGAGAAGCTTCCTGTTTTGAGTACGTGATGCACGAGTGAGTGGGTGTACCCCATTTCATTGTCATACCACGCGCACACTTTTACAAGTGTTCCATCAACAACACGAGTCATTGTCAAATCCGCGATACTCGCATACTGGGAACCAAGGATATCACTTGAAACGAGTTCTTCATTGGATGCGGAGAAAACAGGCTTCCATCGTTCATCTTCTGCAGCAAGTCGCAGCACGCCATTTATCTCTTCGACCGAGGTCGGCCTTTTGGAAATAAATGTGACATCCGCTACTGAGCCGGAAATAACAGGTACACGCATTGCAATACCATCAAACTTCCCTTGTAAGCCTGTTACAACCTTTGTAAGTGCAGTAGCCGCTCCTGTCGAGCTGGGAATAATATTGTGTGCTCCTGCCCTTCCCCTTCTCCACTCTTTAGCATCAGGTACGTCGACTATTGCTTGTGTAGCTGTGTATGCATGAATCGTGTTGAGCATTGCTTTTTCTATGCCAATCGTTTCGTGTAGTATTTCAATAATCGGGGATACTGCGTTTGTGGTACACGAACCATTTGAGCTTATGTCGCATGTGGCGAGTTGGTCATCGTTGACACCCATAAGTATAGTACCCCCAACAATACCTGCCTCGCTCGGCTCACCCTTCACAGGAGCAGTGATAACTACCCGCTTTGCACCAGCATCCAAATGCAGTTTCGCTTTACCATATTCACAGAATGCACCCGTAGCTTCAACAACTACATCTATAGCAAGATCTTTCCAAGGCAGTGCGGTGGGGTCTTTCTCTTTGTACACAGCAACATCCCGTCCGTTTACTGTAAGGAGTGTACGCCAATCATCTTTTCGAGTACCCACAACAAAAGGTGCTTGACCGTATGCTGAATCGTATTTAAGCAGATAGGCGAGATTTTCCACGTCTGACAAATCATTGATAGCAACCACTTCTATTTCGGGATTCTTTTCGACAATACGTAAAAAAGCGCGACCAATGCGACCAAACCCATTTATTGCAACTCGAATAGCCATAATGATATGTAATGAACTTGAATAATCTATTTATGTAGTATACCAAATGAATACCCTTACATTTGTGTGGATATACACATTCACAGTAACGAGTTC
>Ga0209212_1001507_pt1 | contig 37206 bp, 35 predicted proteins | sample RifGroC2_FD_183996 | JGI IMG/M metagenome (GOLD analysis project Ga0209212, IMG submission 183996) | Groundwater microbial communities from Rifle, Colorado, USA - Groundwater C2 (SPAdes) (version 2) | ecosystem: Environmental > Aquatic > Deep subsurface > Groundwater | place: Rifle, Colorado...
CCTACCCATAGTTTATTAATATCGTCTTTCGTTTCTCCACGTAGTTTGGCAATATCATCTTTCACTTCTTCACGTAGCTTTGCAATAACGTCTTTCAGTTCTTCACGCAACTTAATAATATCGTCTTTTGTTGCCAAAAAACTTTCCTGTTTCTTTTGATATTCATCCAGGGATTTTTCTAATGCCTTCGTTAAAGCGCGGGCTTCCTCTTCTTTAAATTGCGACTTCAAATCTTCGTAGATTTCAAGGGTATCTATGATTGACATAATATGCCCCTCCCCACCCGATAATATGTTCAAAAATTATATGGTAATTTCCCAAATTATGGCAGATTTTTAGGCGTTTTGCAATAAATTAACCATACCCACGGAGAATCTGCAGATAAGATTTAAGCATAACCATTTTATAATTATCATGGACAATTCTTTACTTCTTCCGTATTGATAGGTAAAATATGGAGAATATTTATCGCCTCAATAGACCGCTTAAATCCGGTGTAATCAGATAATAATTATACAGGAGATTAACCATGCTTAAAACCAAAACAAAATATATATACAATGACTATGCTGCCATGGATGATGATAAAAGATACGAACTTATTGAGGGGGAATTGTATATGGTGCCAGCGCCTGATTTCCAACATCAAACCATTTCAAGAGATTTAGGAGTAGTCCTATGGGAGTTCGTTAAAGAAAATAATTTAGGAACGGTACTTTATGCCCCCTTTGATGTAGTCCTGTCAGAAACTGATGTTGTCCAGCCTGATATTATTTTTGTTTCTAAAGAACGAATGGGTTTGATAACAGAAAAAAATTTACGTGGTACGCCTGATTTAGTGATCGAGATTTTATCGACCTCTACCAAAGAAATGGACAAGCTGGTGAAAAAGAAACTCTATATGGAATACGGTATAAAAGAATTCGGGATAGTTGACACTGATAAGAAGGCGATCGAGGTTATGGTACTAAAAGAGACTGGCTTTGAAACTTCTGGTATCTATTTCATTGATGACAAACTTATTTCTCCCCTTTTAAAAGGTTTTAGTTTGGATTTAAAAGAGGTGTTTTTAACCTAAAGTGTTTTACTTTGTTGTAGCTTCACCACGCTAGGAATATCATATGAACATAGCTATTAATACAACATCTGCTGTTGCGGGGGGCGGTGTTACCTATATAAAAAATCTATTAACACATCTGTCAAAGACAAACACTTATCATCAATTTCTTATACTCACAACACTCAAAGGAAAAGATGTATTTTATTTTCAGCATCCCAATTTTACATTTTTGTCTTTTAGAATGGCCTCAAGAAATCCCCTATTACGCATTTTGTGGGAACAGTTAATCTTGCCTTTTATCCTGAAAAAAGAAAGTGTTGACGTTCTTTTTTCTCCAGGTAATATATGTCCTCTTTTTACAACGATACCAAATGTTGTCATGATACAAAATCTTGCCCCATTCGACGATGCAATTATTACTGCCGAACGTAAAATCCAAAAGTACAGACTAAAACTCCTAAAATTGTTAACAATCGCATCTATCAGGAAATCAGAAAAGGTAATTTTCATATCAAAAAAGGCAATTCACGATATGAAGAGCTTTGGACTTTCTTTAAAACATGCTAATCTCATATATCATGGAAAGAATGAAGAATTATTTCATAAAAATGTTAATGTAGATAAAAAGCAACAAATCGGTAACAAATACAATTTAGATAAATTTATCCTTTATGTATCAAACATCCATCGTTATAAGAACTTTTTTGAACTCATACAGGCATTTGCAATGATTCATAACAAAATAGATAATGAAATAAAACTTGTATTAGTGGGGAGATGTTTTGATGATGGTTATTACAATGAGATGATAAGATTTATACGAGAAAAGGGACTTGAAGAAAGGGTCTTATTTCTTGGTGAAGTACCATATGAAGAACTACCATTTCTCTATGCCTCTTGTAAACTTTTTGTATATCCTTCTACATGCGAAAATTGCCCTAATGTTTTAATAGAGGCAATGGCTTGCGGCGCTCCAATACTTGCTTCCAATGTAGAACCCATGCCAGAGATGTGCGCAAATGCAGCCGTTTATTTCAATCCAACAAATCCTGCTGCAATAGCCGACATAATATTGATGGCATTAAAAGATCAAAATCTGATTTCTCAGTTGAAAATAAATTCATTAAAAAGGGCAGAGAATTTTTCATGGGAAAATGCAGCAATAAATACTTTAAAAGTTTTCGAAAGTATTACTTGAAAATTTGCAATAAATAATATCAACGCGAATCCTGCTCATTCTCTATCAAATAATATGTCTTAATCTTTTTGCCAAAAACAAAAACACTTTCCTCATGAAGAAAATTTCCTGGAGGTGTCTTTCCAATATTAATGATATATTTTTTTTGCCCTTCTTGATTTTGTAAAAAATGATGCCCCGCATGAGGCAGAATAGCTCCCGGTTCTGTATTGTTAAGGTATCCGTTTGAAATAACCCACTGGGCCATATTTTCAGATGCCCTTCCTTGCCCAATTTGGTGGAAAATGCTGAACACGTTGATCGCGATAAAAACAGCAATTGACGGCCAGCCCATCCAATGAGTTAATCGAGGCATACGAGATCCTAAAATAACAACTAGGTAAAAGGATAAAAAAGGGAGGCAAAACAAAAGATAGCGTTGGCATGGTTTAAAAAAAGATAGTATGACAAGAAAAGGTAAAATACTACACAAGAAAAAGAGCGCAGTTTTGCTTTCTTCACGAAAAGCAGTATTGATAAGTTCTATAAAAAGAAAAAAGGCCAAAATAAAACCACCAATTCTAATCAAAGAAATAACTTTTTGATTTAGCAAAGTATCGTAAAGATTGCTAAAGCCCATTTCACCCGCGGGAAAAGAAGATAGAGTCCTCCAAAAAACACTTCCAGCAATCAGTATTATAATCATAAGGATAAGTATGTTTCTTTTAGACCAAATTTTCTGTAAGTGAGTTATAGAAAGAAAACAAAAAGTTGCAAACATCGTACCCAACAAACTATTATACATCAAAAAAGCCGAAACAAAGTTTTTGGCATATCCTTCAACCAAGGCTTCTTTATGTTGTTCAGGAATAAAGACTATTCCAAATTGACTATAAATAACAAGAAAATAAATTCCCAGAATAACTGCAGGTAATAAGGAGTAAAAAAGAAACTTCAGCCCTCTTCTCCGACTCCAGTTTATTTTACCCTCCTGATCTGTAAATAAGATATAAACAAAGCCAACTCCTAATAAAATTGAGTGAAGCTTAACAAGGGATGCCAGTGAAAAACAAAGTCCCGCAATCAAATGAATCCATAAACGCTCCTCTGCATAATAGCAAAAAAGAAATGCTAAAACTACTAGCCCGACAGGAAGGACATCGGCCGTTGCCCGGCCACTATAAATCCATACAAGGGGGTTTATAGAAATGATTGCTGTCCAGAGAAAAAACAATGCGTTGTTTTTAAAATCTTTACTCCTATAAAATAACCAGCCGGCTACTAAGATCGCTATACCTCCTAATAACGATGGTATTCGGATAGACCAGAACGAAATACCAAGAAATGAAGCTATTGATGCAGTTATTAGAGAATAACCCAGAGGATTTGCTTCGACTTCCCAGTATTTCTCGAAACCAGTGGTATAATATGGATTTAATATTCCTCGGGCTGCCTCTCCAAAGGCGTATTCTAAATTTACCCAAGGAGTATTAAGATATATTCCATGACCTACAATAAAAGCAAATACAGAGAAAAAAAACGTCAAATTTAAAGTTAATTCTTTGTTCATCAGCACTTTATTGTTAAAATAGCAAGGATTCATTTCCCATGCTGAATTTCATTTGATGAATTTACTGCATCTTTCCTTCTATAATCCCCTTTTGAAAACCATTTCTCAATAAGACAATAGAAAACGATAAATAAATAACGACTCCCCATCTCTTTAACTTTTAATTTTGACTCCCCTGTTTTTCGATTGACCCACGAGTTAGGTAACACAGTATAGTTGTATCCTCTTACTATTGCTTTCAACGGAAGCTCAACCGTTAAGTTAAAATGGTGACTTAAAAAAGGTTTTAAGCCTTCTATAACATAAGCACGATACATTTTAAAAGCATTAGTTACATCATAATATTTGATCTGAAAAAGAATGGCGATAAAATAATTGGCCAAACGGTTAATCATCCGCTTGAGCCAAGGATAATCAAAAACTTGTCCTCCCTCTCCCCATCTTGATCCAAACACACAGTCACAACCCAATTCCATTGTTCTAAAAAAATTGACAACATCATTGGGATTATCCGAGGCGTCTGACATATAAATGCAAACAGCATCACCATTAAAAGTTTCCAAACCTTTACGAACAGCAAAACCAAAACCATTTGAACATTCATTGTTTACAAGCACCAGTTCGGGAATACTTTTTATCATATCCTCTAAAATTTCCCTGGTATGATCTGTTGAATTATCATTTACAACCCTTATTTCAAAATCAATGCAAGCATCCTTTAAAACGGTATGGAGATGGCTTACAGTTTTACGAATACAACTCTCTTCATTATGCGCAGGAATGATGCAAGAAAGTTTCATTCAGTATTTATTATCCTTCAGTTTTTGAGATAACGTTTTTAAAATTCTTAAAGATAATAAATCTATTGCATAATTAATTTAGAAATGGCATACTACCCCTGAAAGGGGGTGAGATATGCAGAAATATATAAAGATTTCGAAAAAGCCACGCATTTTGTATCGGTTAACGGGATTAACGATAGAACAATTTACTGCTCTTTGTACAAAACTAAAACCATTATGGGAAAAAACTGAGAAAAAACGTCTATCCCAAAGAGAACGAAAACGCACACTTGGACAAGGAAGAAGATATAAACTCTCTACCCTAGTAGGCTGTAACAATAACGGGTCTACTAAGTTTTGTGTGGGTAAATTTTCATAAATCTGGTAAAAAAGCGGTTAATATTTTAAGTCTAAGATACCCTTGATCTTTAATACCATAGGCTCTACGTTGAATAACACGGACTTTGTTATTGATACCTTCAACCAGTCCAAGAGAGACTTTATTGTTGGGATTACAGTAACTCACAATACTGTCCCAGTGACGTTCAATCATTTTTACAAATTGGTGAAAAGGTTTAAGTCTTGACCATTTCAACTGAGATTTCCAGTTGGTAAAGAATCGTTCGGCGTTGCTGGCGCTTTTGTAATCCCAGAGCTTACCAAATGATTCTTTCAAGAGGTAAGCCTTGTATATACGGTTATTGGCCTTAAAGAGATGCTTTAATGCACGTTTGCCTTTTAGGTCTAAATTGGCTTTGTGTGATAGAAGCGTATACTTCTGGCCTTTTATAAACAATCGTTCTTTCTCACTTACACGACGATATTCCTGTTTACGGACTGTATCCATAGCATCACCGAGATGGCGAAGGATATGAAATTTGTCGTAGATGATTTGAGCATGAGGAATATGCTTGAGAGTGGATTTCCTAAAAGGCTTCCACATGTCCATGACAACAATGGAAATGTTTTTCTTCTGGCTATCAGAAAGCATATTATAAAACAAATCCAGGTCTTCCTCTCTACGGCCTTCACCGCCTATCCATATGGGACGTCTTTTGTCTAAATCACTGACACAGGTCATATAGGTGTGTCCCTTACGGATAGAAATTTCATCTATTCCTATGGCTCTTAGCCTGGTAATTTTGCCAAAACGACCAACAAGCTCGTTCATGTAGTTTATTTCTATTTGCCTGACTTGATACCAGCTAAGCCGTTCCAGTTCAGCTACTCGCTTGATCGTAAGTTCTCGGCAGAGTCTGCCAACATGACGTTCGTATCGCTTGGTATATCGAGTATTAGATGCAAGCCATGATAGCGTTTCTACTTTCACAGCGTTACATTTCTTGCAAAATACACGGCGGTATTCAAACTCAACGTATATCCTGAATAAACCGCTCGAAAGATCTCTTGCCCATTTGATTTCGCTATCGTAGTATGTCTTTGATGGTGTATGACAAACTGAGCAAACGGTTTTTTTTGACGGCGTACCAGTTTTATGACCCTTGCAGACGGGTCACCATAAATACCGATTAATTTATTTCGCGCTCGAAATCCAGGATGCGAATATAATGCTGATAAGGTTTTACAGGTTTTCATGAATGCTCCTTTCTCGTGCCAGAGTAATATACCTACTCGTGACAACTTTTGGGAGTTCTATTTTACCCAGAAAACCTTATTTCTTATGCTATTGAGAAAGAACTATTATGAAAATTTACCCACACAAAACTTAGTAGACCCAAAATTCTATACCAAACCATTCTTCTTGATAAAATTTCCGCATTATTGATATATATCTATTTCAACAATTAATCAAATAGAGATTTTAGAAATTTAATCACTTTTTTGCTTGCTAGAAAAGGGTCTTTAACTAATTTACTTAAAAACAATCTGGCATATTTTAATGGGTTATGCTTTATATCTTCCTTTAAAAGCCAATGCTGACAATTTTTAAGTACTTTTTTTAGTTTATCAGAAGGAAGATCGGGGGTTGAAATAGAAAAACTCCTTATATAAAGGTCATTATAAGAAAATCCTTCCTTTAAATAACCTTTCTCCTTGCACATATCAAACAATTCAGTTCCAGGATACGGGGTCGCAACAGATACGTGTGGATTATATATGCCCATGGACGCAACAAATTTAAAACTATCCCACACCATCTCTTCTGTTTCTCCAGGCATACCCACAACCAAAAAAACACCAACCTCGATTCCTATGTTTCTAGCATAATCAACCAAATGAGGTACTTTTTTAAGATTAAGAGGTTTTCTTATATTTTTAGAAAGATGATATTGATTGCCTGACTCTATTGCAAAATTTACTTTATAGCAACCAGAATCTTTCATCAACTTTAACGTCTCATTATCAAGAGCAAAAGCTGCAACCCCATTTGGTGTATCCCATGCAAAATCGAGTTTTTCCTCTATCATTTTCCTAAAAAGTTCTTTAGCTCTCGAGACATCTAGCGTGGTATTATCATCTTCGAACATAAATTCCTGAATTCCAAATTCTTTTTTAAGATGTCTCATCTCGGACAATACATTTTCAACTGAACGCATTCTAAACTTTCTGCCCCAAACTTTGTTTGCTGAACAAAAAGTACACTTCGCAGGACACCCCCTTGATGTAATTATAGGAGTAAACCTTTTAGACTTTCTCTGCCCATGAGAAGCCTCAAGCCCAAAATAAAGATCCATATTCATAAGATGTCGTGCTGGGAAAGGTAACGAATTCAAATCATTTACCCATTCTTTTTTGGGGATAACAACATTGTTCCCGTCTTTTTTATATACAATCCCATCAATATCCGCTTCTTGTAGCTTTCCCTCTAAATATCTTATAAGTTTCAAAAAAGAAATATCTCCCTCGCCAAGCACAATGTAATCTACAAAATTAGTGGACAAAACATCCTCATAACAAACTGTCGGATGGGCACCCCCAAAGATGGTTATCAATTTTGGATTTAACCCTTTAGCTATTTCTGCTATTTTATAAGCATTCCGAGACTGTCTGGAATGCTGATTGCTTATCCCCAAAACATCTGGTTTGTATCTATCTATAATTTCAGTAATTTCTTTGAATGAAAGCCCAACTCTTATTATATCTTCATTTATAGATTCATGATTTTTCCATCCCATTGCAAGGGAATCAATTATTGAAACGTCATAACCCTCTTTTTCTAAAAGAGCAGCAATATACCCTGGCCCCATTGGTGGAAGAGGGTTAATATCCAGATTATTCTTAAAAGTGAATGCAGGCGGGGTTATAAAAAGTATTTTTTTTATAGATTTCATAGTAAAGGGAAATACTTCGAGTAAACAGATAAAGAATTTTTCTTAAAAATATTTATGAGGCCAATATAATTTTGTCAATTATTGTTAATTATTCAAAATATCAAGAAAAGGGCCCATTGTTTTTTCATTCACTGGTGTAAAAAAAAGTTCTCTAATTTTTTTACCCATATTTTTGTATTCGTTTATTTTGGCTGAGGATAAATTCAGATATTTATTGATAGCATTAATTAATTCCATTGTAGAGTAACACTCCGTTACAATATCCATCTTTAAATTAGACAGCATATTGTGATTAAGTCCTGTTTGTCTTCCGAGAAAAATAACAGGTACTCCCTTTGAGACGGCTTCTATCATAGAACTCGACCCAGACGAAAGCACTAGAGATACCTGCCTTAGTGCATCTTGTAGACTACCAGGAAAGATTTCATACCGACTTGGCCAATTACGTACACCAAATGCTCTGACTAAATTTTTTGAATCATAATCGGGATGCCCTTTTATTAATATATTAATATCTTCCCCAATTTGATCCAGCCCAGCTTTTAATATTTCCAGTAGTTCAACCGCTTCGGCAATATTGAAAGATAAAAGTACTAATATTGATTTGATTTTTTGCCTACTATTAAAGTTAGTTGTCTCTTCATCAAAGACATGTGAATATCTCAGAGCCGCTACTGGCTTGCACGGTATATCTCTAGTAAATGAACACGCAATTTGACATTGATATTGACTGGTTTCAAGCAAAAGATGGGGAGCCATTTGTACCTCTACTTCTGACTGAGAAGGAAACAAACTTAAAAAATTAGGAGAGTGAACGAAACCCTGTACCCCTAGTATTCTTGCTTGTGAAAAGGACTGGCGAGCACCAACAATCAAAGCCCTGTCAATAACTTGATTCTCATACCAGTTTATCACCATTTTAGGTTTTATCCCAACTTCCCCCAGTCTTAAAAATAAACGATATATTAAAACAGCCTGTATCCCAGGGATGAATGATTGTTGCCTTTGCTCTTCTTCTAAAATATCAGAAAGGTCAAAACTTCGGAAAGTATCTGATTTAATTTTCTGCTTCAAAATCCTTAATGGAAAAGATATTGCAATTAAATAATCTAAAGCGCGAAGAAAATCCTCCTGTAAAATAAACTGCGAAGCACTTTTTCTCATTCTGTTATAAATTGAGAAATAGTTATACTTAAAACCAAAAAGAATAGGATGAATCGCTATCTCAAACCCCTTTTCAGATAAATATTTATGCAAGTAAGGGAAATACCTGTCTTTAAAGTTACCATTACCAGACAGAGAGTAATCATGCACATAAGTATCAACAATTACAGCAGTATGATTTTGTGGCCATTTTACTTTATATTTTTTTCTCGAAAGGCATGCAGCAACCCAACGTAGTAAGTAGCTAATAATAAAATCCACCCATTGAAGAAAAGAAATCAAATACCATTTTAAAGAGAGTGTTCTTGCAAGATAATAGTAGATTACATTTACATAAATATTTTCCTTATGAGCCCATTTACAAATAGCCTTTGCAAGTCCAATAGATTCTATAATAATCAGTTCTGGCCTTTTCTCCGGAATTTTCCAGAGCCTATCTATTATTTCAAGATAGCAGGAATACTGGAACAGATTGCTGCTATAGACATTTCTTGAACAAATGGCTCCAAACCACCAATCCAAATTCTTCCCATAATCCCGGTTCAAACGGTCTATCCACTGGACATGCTCCTGTCGAATATCGTTTGCAACTTCATTATGAAGCCTTGCGATATCAATACGCCTAAACTGACTACCCAGTTCCAATTCCGTTTTTCGCATCCTGAAGAAATCTTTCCCGAGATATAGCCATAAAACCTCACCCTTGTGCTTAAATATCTGCTTTATTTTTTTACATTTTCCTATGTGAAATGACAAAACTACTTGTGTCTTACTGCTAGTAGAATTTTCTTTAAAATTTGACATGAAGCGAAGAGTTGTACTATTGTTTCTATATAAATATCTTAGATATGTAAAACTTTATGCATAAAAAGAAAGAAATTATATTTACATCGAATCCAGAATAGCTTTTAAATTTGTTAAATCCTTTATTTTTAGACAATCTATATTGGAAAATATGTTTTCATTATTACTTATTCTTGATATAAAGTGTACGGAGTTGTCCTTTGCAGCCTTATAGTCACTTAATGAATCGCCGATATAAACAAAGGACTGGGAGCCGAGGACTGAGGGCCGAGAAACTGTGGAGTGTGGGCTGCGGACAGAAGTATAAGCGGCAAGTATTTCACGGACAATGACTCCCTTTTTTTTGGGAGAACCATAAATTCCCTTAAAACAACCCTGCATTTGTCTCCTTTTGATAATCGCCTCTATTTCATCCTGTGGAGTAGCAGAGGCTACAAAACAACTATATTTGTTCGCATAGTCGTCTAAGAATTCTTTCGCTCCTTCAACATATGGGGCACTCACCACTTCATCAACAACCAAATGAGAAAACTGTAGACATAAACCATCAAAGGTTTTCTCCGATAAGTCTCTTATAAGCATATTTTTATAGATGTATTTAATCTTCTCAAATCTTGATACGCCTGCATTTTTGAGATGATAATCAACGACTTTTTCAACAATCGCTTTCCCTTCCGACTCAAATAGCTGTGCAAAAGCCTTGGTTTTTATGTCAACCGATTCTACCAGCACCCCATCAAAATCAAAAATAATTGCTTTGATCATATTCAAGAATTAAGAAGTTATATCTTTTAGTAGCCCTTTTTAATCCTTACCACTTAATTCTTCCTTAACTACAAGTCCATCATATGTTGGAAGCGGGTTAATCTCCTTGTATATACTTTGAATACTTTTAAGAATTCCCTGTCCCAGATCGAGATAGGTCTTACTGACGATCCTCCTTGCCACTTTCGGTACAAAAGTATATGGGGTAATCTCATAATGAAAGTTCGTGGTAGCTGGTATGTATTCTACTTTTATTTTATTATCCAACATTTCTTTTATCATAAACAGAAGGTCTTTGACCTTCATTTGCTGGTTACCTGTGATTATTACCTGCTGGTTAACGAACGCATCTGAAAGTATCTCCACACTACTTTTAGCAGCGTCATATACATGGATGTATTCCCTTATTTCTTCCCCATCACCTTCGCGTTCAATCTTCCCTTCTGTAAGAGCTTGTTTTATTATTTTGAAGATAAAATTTCTATCATCTGCCCTTGGCCCGTAAAGGGAACCATAACGCAATATTGTGTAAGACAGACCGAAAACTTCATGATAATTTTCGATAAGGAGTTCACATGCCTGCTTTGTGCTTTTATAAAATGAACCTGCTTTACTGTAAACGTAAAGAGAGCTAGCAAAGACGAACCGCTTTACATTGGTTTTACGGCACGCCTCTAAAATTATAGAGTTTCCGAGGACATTAAATTTCACACTATCCAATGGCCTTTTACTTGCTTCGCCAATATCAGCAATACCAGCAAAATTGTAAACAATATTACACCCTTGCACAGCCTCTTCAATTTTATTCTGGTCTAAAATATCACCCACAAGCATTCTCTGAGAACTCTTCAAATAAGGAGATGGTTTCAGGTCATAAATAGCAACATCATAGCCAGCTTCTGTGAGCGCATCAGCAACATGGCTGCCAAGAAAGCCAGACCCGCCAAAGACGACTACTTTTTTAGATTTAGGAATTGCGGATTGAATATCATTCATGAAATTTATTGCATTCCTTTCCAGATGCTCTCCAGATTTGGTCGCACAAGCTGAAATCCTCCTTAATTTTACTGGCATTGACTAACTTAAAAACAACCTTACATAATTCCCTTGCCTTCTGCCAGCATGGTAACTCTTCAAATCTTTTGTAATTCACAATCCCTCAATCCCTGAATTCCCTAATCCATTCAATAAATTCTCCACTGCCTGCATCTCCATTTTTACTCTCGCTTCTTTTGCATAAGAACCTACGTGACAAGTTAATGTAACATTATCCAGATCTCTCAACCTTCCATTATAGGGTTCATTTCTATAAACATCCAGACATGCGTGACCAATCTTTCCCCCTTCCAAAGCGTCGTATAAAGCATCCTCATCCACTATCCCCCCTCTGGATGTATTGATAAAGATTGCATCCTCTTTCATCTGAGAGAATAGCTTGGTGTCAAAAAGCCCTCTTGTTTCATTGTCAAGAGGTAAATGAAGCGTAATGATATCTGAGCCCCCTAACAATTCATCCAAACTGACATAATCAATATTATTTTCTTTCGCAAATTCGCTATCCGTTATATGATCCATGGCAAGTATTTTACAGTTAAAAGGTTTTAAAATGGTAGCCAGCTTCTTTCCAATAGTTCCCATCCCCACTATTCCCAATGTCTTTCCCGTAAGAAGCCTTCCCATTTTTTTCTCCCAACTGCCGGAGCATATTTTTTTTGACATGTAGGATATTTTTCGTAAAGAATCAAGCATAAAACCCAGGGTAAGCTCTGCAACGGCAATAGCGGGACCTTCTGGGGTTCGATATAATTTTATACCTTTTACATTTACAGCCTCAATATCGATATTGTCTATGCCAATCCCGCATCGGGAAATAACTTTAAGGTTTTTGGCGCGACTGATAACATTTTGAGTCAAAGGCTCCGTGCCAGCGATTAGGCCATCAATATCAATTAACAGCTCTTTTATCTCATTTTCAGTTAATGTCCTTCCAAAAGGATTTAAAATAATTTCATATTTCCTTTTCCTGAGATTCTCAAGTGGCAAACAATCATATTCTCCAAATGAACTAGTAGTAATAGCAATTTTCATCCCGATAATCCTCTCATCCCTTAACCTTCAATCCAACCTATGAGCAGTATCAACATCAACGTTGTCAAGTCCACCACCACAACGGGAAATAACTTTTAAATCAGACAATTTTCCCAGAATATCTACATCAATAGTTTCCGTTCCTGCAATAATACCGATAGCATCGCTGCACAATTCAACAATCTCATCTTTTTTCAGTTTTCTGCCATAAAGGTTAAGCACAGTTTCAAAACCATTTCTCTTCAGTAGATTTAAGGGTTCAGCATCATATTCCCCAAGGGAAGTAGTTGTAATGGCGACTCTATTCATAATAACCTTTACTTACCAATCCAGATATTTTGATGACCAAGTGTCGTCTCTCTTGAGAATTAAGCCATAAAAACCTTCAAAGTCGAATCTTTTCCAAAGGGGTTGCGTGATTCGCAATAATCCATATTTCGGGTACTGTAAATAAATTTTCTCATGCAAAATCTTCCAGCCGGAGTGTTGTACCAGCAGTTTCCAATCCGCAGGACATAGCTCAAAAATATGGGTGTTTTCTGCAAAAACCTTGTTTTCCCCTACATTTCTGATGTGGTGTAAACCGATACGGCTCTTCTTTAAATAAGGCACAGTTATTATCAAATACTGCGCATTCGTTTTCGAAGATAATTCATGAAGGAAATAACATGGATTCATTAAGTGCTCCAGCATTTCGAAACACAGAAGCATATCCGCATTTATATTGTATTTTTGCAAATCTTCTGCCCTAGAACAAATACCCATAAGGCCTTTGCTTTTTATTTTTCCAACTGCTTTCTGATCAATATTAACACTAAGGCAATCAATAGATTTGTTTTCAGGGTTGAGCCCAATTATGTATTGCAAATGTGTCCCTGCGGAATCACCAATGTCCACAATTACAGGTTTTTGAAATTCTCGTATTATTGCATTAACAAGAGATATCTGGAATGCATGCAAATTTCTCACACTAATTTCCAAATATGGATTATCAATTTTAAACAAACTATATTGATCAGTTATATCAGGAACTATCTCCTCTATTTTTTTCCTTAATTCACATAATCTTTGTTCCCTGGCTGCACTCTCAAGAGATTTTTTTAATAAAAAATCTATCCCTTTTTTGATAGTTGTTTTAATTTTATTCTTACACAAGCTCATTTAAAATGTTCACAAAAATATATTTCACTAAGTTCTGCAAATGCCGAATCACCCTCGTCATTTAATTGTTCAGCTATTTTTATCTTCTCAAAATACGATTCGGGCATCTTTACATAAAGAGGAAACGTACGAACAAGACCCTTAATTTGATCTGGTGGAAAATGCGGCATATTCAAAACTGAACCTATCATGGGACTATCAAGTTGTATATTAGGATTAAGATAACCTCTATCAATACAATACTGCCTTAAAGGTGTGCCACTATAAGGAACAAAAAAAAAGGCATTTATACTATCCGCCTTTATACACCTATTTAATTTAATCGTATCAAACACTAATTCTCTTGTCTCATCCGGAAAACCAATTATGTTATTAACTGTAATCGGGATACTGCTTTTCTCAAAAATTTTAAAGGCATTAATCACTTGTTGATTAGTAAAATTTTTTTTTAGTAATTTTTTTCTAAATTCTTCATTACCATGCTCTATACCAATTGATATCCTATCACAGTTCATATCTTCTAATATCTTTACCCTTTTATCTGTTATAGTTTCGATACGAGTCTGACACCAAAAAGGCAGTCCTATCTCGAATGAATATTTTTTTGCAAATTCCTCAATGTCCTCGTCCTTCCTTGCGAAGAAAGTTTCACTATTAAAATAGATATAGTCTGCTCTGTACTTTTCAATTTGAAATTTCAATTCATCTATAACTTTGCTTATTGTCTTTACCCTAAAATTCTGTTTATACCCAGCATCCTTGTATAAACTTCTTTTCGATGGCGCCACACAGAACGAACAATTGAATGGACATCCCCTGTCTATAGAAACTGGTATCATTTTATAGATCTTTCCTTGCATTGGTCTGAAAAATCTTTTTTCTTCAAAAACACTAAAGTCCTCATAAGGAATGCTGTTTACATCAATAAGTTCTCTCAAGGGATTTTTATAAATTTTACCATTTAATTTTATCCATAAGTTTTTAATATCTGTAATATCTTTGCCAGCCCGTATTTTATCACAAAGTTCAACCAAAGCCTTTTCTCCTTCCCCGATACAAACTGAATCGACATGTTCGTTGCTTATTACTTTTTCTGGAGAAAATGTGGGACAAACTCCTCCAAATATTACATGGCTTCTATTATCTTTTAGCTTTTCAACTAGAGATATCCCTAAATTATATGTAATATCTGTTGCTGAAATGGCTATTATATCAGGACAATATTCATTGTATAATTTTTGGAAATCTTCAAAAACATTGGTTTCCTTATAATTAACACCTTTCTCAAGAAGTTTGAAAGGTCTAAGTTGCAGATGTTCCACCCTTATGTCATCAACACCTTTTTTTGCTGTTTTATAAAGGGTAGTATCAAAAAGTCTAACATCTATACCTGCTTGCTTAAGACATGCCGATAGTATCGCAATGTTTGATGGCAACAGATTCACCATCTGAAGATTCGGATATACTAATAGTACTTTAAACTTATTCATTTATACTGATTCATTAGCAAGTCACTAACCATTAATTTTTCAACTTTCTTTAGATCGTCAATTGTATCAACACTATAGGTGTCAAATTCTGTCAACACCATTTTTACCCTATACCCATGCTCTAATACCCTCAACATATCCACGGATTCAACTATTTCAAGAGGCGTCGATTCAAGCTCATTAAATTTAATTAAAAAATCCTTTTTGAACGGAATAATGCATACCTGTTTCATCATGGGCACTTCTTTAGCCCCTTTTTTCCAAGAGGGCACAGGTTCTCTCGAAAAATAAAGAGCAAAATTATTTAAGTCAACGACCACTTTTACGGTATTAGGGTCGTCATGTTCCTGTCTCGACTTTATAGTCGCCATCAAATTTACAACCTGTATCATACCATCCTCCATCATAGGTTGGATTGCTCTGTCTATCATCTCAGGATAAATCATCGGTTCATCTCCCTGAAGCATCACTACAATGTCAACTTTTTGCCCAGTATCCCTTTCAATCTTTAACATTGCTTCCGCCGTTCTATCTGATGCTCTTTCATGAGTGTTAGCAGTCATGATGAAAGAGCATCAGATAGATTCCACATAATTAGCGATTTCTCTGTCACACGTTGCCACAAACACCTCATCCAGGAGTTTACACAACTTACTCCTGAAGTAAACATGTCCTACCATAGGCATTCCGCAAATCTTTGCCAGCGGCTTTCCTGGAAACCGACTTGAAGCTAACCGTGCAGGAATGATACCAATAGTTTTCATATTAATATCTATACAACCTTTTAAAATGCAGGTAAATATCTTACTGTTTCACGTGGGTCTTCCCTTATGGAAGATTTAACCATTATATTATATTTACTTAAGTGATTCCTTATCTCCAACTCGGCATTTTCTTTCAGCGTAAACAATTCCTCATTACTCATTTTCGTAAGGTTAACCCTGAAATTCCTTACCTCGCCAACAAATTCCATATATTTGTCTTCATCCTTAATTAGCTTGTTCTCTATTGCATCGGTATAAATCTCTGTCCCTGGTATCGGTGTAACGAAGAAAAACTCTCCTCCTACCAAATTCTCTTTGCAAAAATTAACAGTTTCTTGGATCGTTGCAGGAGTCTCACATGGCATTCCTATCATGAAATACGTTGCCAACGCAATCCCAGCTTCCCTGGTCCATCTTATTGCATCACTTGCCTGCCTAGGTGTAATACCTTTTTTCATGTATTCCAAGACCTTCGGACTACCACTTTCAATACCATACGCAAGAGAAATACAATTAGAATCAGCCATACATTTTAAAATATCTTTGTTTACAAAATTAGCCCTTACATTTGCAGACCATGTTAAATCATTAAAATCGTTTTTAAAATTGTTACAGAGTTCGTTGACTCTTTTTGCTGTGGAAATAAAGGTATCATCAACAAAATGAACATGCTCGATAGCATAATTTTCAACAAGGAGTTCGATTTCTTTAAAAATATTTCCCGAAGATCTTATTCTAAGATTCCTACCAAAATTGCACATACAATAATTACAACGACCCGGGCATCCACGCGTAGACAAAATGCTTATACCTTTTCCCCTACCGTTTCTAAATAAATAATTTCCCAAATATGTATTGATGGTATAAAACATATCCCATGCTGGAAACTTGACTTTGTTAATATCTAAAATTTGTTCTCTTTTAGCCGTTGCAATATACGAATCTTCTTTATTTTTAAAAACGATACCTTTACAAGATTCTAACGAAATATTGTTTTGCACGAAGGATGCAAGTTCCTTTACTGTGTCTTCACCCTCACCTATACAAATAATATTAGCAAAACAGTTTTTTAAATAAAGTTCAGGAATAGAGGTAGGTCCAGGTCCACCCATTATTAGTAACGTATCAGGCGTTATCGATTTTATTAATTTCCCAAGCTCTTTTACCTTTTTATACTGGGTGATTATGCTCGATACTCCTATCATACCAAAGGATTCGTTTGACAAAAGGTTTATTAAATATGATAGACCATTATTTCTATCTCCATTTAAATCGACAACTTTTATTTCATGGCCAGCACTCTTGAGAGACGCCGCAATATAAGCCAAACCCAGCGGAGGCATCGAGGGTGGCATAAATTCTCTATCAAGCGGATAAATTAATAATATCTTCATTTGTTTCCAAAACACAGCAAACAATAAAATCTATAGTTTTACAGCTTTAACTTAGACCTCTGCTCTTGATCCTCTTCATTTCTTCTTTACATTTAACGCCTAGAAATAAGGTATCCAGACTAAAACTAATAAACCTATACCCTTCCCTTATTTTTTTATGTACCTCTTTAGTATCTGGAGGAATAACATGAAATCCTGCCGACCTCTTAAATTTTTTAGACACATTCATTATCCTTTTCAAAGCGTTACGCATACTTGGATGCGTAAAATTTCCAGGCATACCAAGTGAACCAGACAAATCATACGGCCCCACAATAAAAGCATCAACGCCATCAACAGAAAGTATCTCTTCTAAATTCTCGACTCCTTTTATATGCTCAATCTGAACAATCACAATACTTCCTTTGTTAACCCACTTTTTATACTTTTCAAATTCTAACCCATAACCTTGTGCTCTAGCTAATCCTACCCCTCTATTTCCTACTGGGGGGTACTTTACAGCATTTACCGCCTTTTCTGCGTCTTCCTTTGAATTTACCATCGGCACAATTACACCGTATGCCCCGGCATCCATAACCCTTTTTATAAGATTGGGACTATTCTCCCCAACACGCACCAAAGGTACTACTCCAGATAATTCGATAATCTGAATAAGTTGTTGAGCTTGATGCAAAGTTATTGCAGAGTGTTCCATATCTATTGTGAGCCAACCAAAACCCGTTTTTGCCATAATTTCAGGGATAGACGGATGGCTAAGTGTTATCCATGAACCAATAGTTAGTTCATTTTTTCTTAATTTTTCTTTCAGATTAATCATTTGTATTCAGCAGAAGATTTTGAATATATGACTAAAATACCAATGGAAGATATATTAATACAAATACTATTGCGAGGGTTCAAAATACACCCAGCGGAAAATGTCGTAGAGAAAAAGCAATTAGTCGGAACTAACGGGTAAGAATGAATTCAATCTTTTCGGTTGCGATTATTTTTCTAAAATTGCCAATAAGAGTTCTCTTGAAGTTGTATCTTCTACCATACAAACGTTTTTACAGGTTAAAATTATAAAATAGCAGCGTTAATTCTTTCTGATTTTTTACAATATAGTTCCCTTCTAAAATAATATATGTCTATAAATACTAAAAAAGTCCCGAAAAGTACGCCCAACAAACTTAACCAACTCAAAGCAGTTGAGCGACCATGTTTTCTTTCTTTTAAAACGCCGCCTATCTCTTTGTAGTTATAACCATATTTGATAAAACGTATCACATATTCAGCATGGTAAGAGAAAAATCGTGTGCTCATGTCAATGCTTCTAAGTTTATTCAAATCGAATATTGCCGGTCCATTATAATATTTCAATTTTAGACCAAAAAGGGAATTATATATAAACACAAAAGTCTTCGAGAATAGCCGCCTCTTCCTCGCCCTAATTTCAGGATTTTTTGGATAGGACAAGACCACATCCGCCTCGCCTGCTTTCTGAAATAATTCATATATATACTCTTCACTTATTTGATTATCGCCAGGAATTAAACAGAAATAATCTCCTTCACTTAAAATTAAGGCGGTATTAAAAATAGTCCCCAATCCTTTGGGAAACTTATGGTGCAATACCCTGACATTCACATATTTTGAGGCAATCATATTTGCTTCAAGTTGTGTATTGTCAGCACTCCCATCATTTATAATTAAGATTTTAATAATATGATTAACCTTTTCATTGACCTTAAAAATAGTTTCAATCGTTGGCTCGAGATTGAATTCCTCATTATAAGCGGGTACTACTATTGATAATACATATTGCTTTTTTTTATCAATTCTATCAGTCACTATTTTTAAATATCTCCGGTTTTAATCTTTTTATAAGGTTTGAGAAAAAGGCTATAAAATTTACCTTTATAGGAAATATTTTAGTTTGTAAGGTACTGTGCCTATTAATCAAATTCACTCTTTTTCCCAAGGAAAATCAGCTTCATCATAACTATAATTTTGGTAATTAATAATATGATTGGATTACCGATATAATATCTTCCATTTCTTTCTATAATTTGTCCATTATATAATAATCTATTTATTCTCAATTCAATCATATGCTTTGAGTTATATCTTTCCATCAGTTCACTTATGGAAAGACCTTCTTTAACATTATAGAGTTCTGTAAGTAGCCTAATTCTACGAGCTGTTTCTCCAAGAGTGACAAAATTAAAATAACAGTATCCTAATGCTGAGTAAATAATAAAATTGGTAAAAAAATTATATGATGATATTTTAAAATAATAAAATTCAAGCATAAACAAACCAAGAAATCCCATAGAAAAACCTAAAAAAATTGACTTCAGTAATGCCAATCTTGGAATATACCTAAAAATCAACAATTGACTGCATATATTAATCAACAAACTAATAATCGAACTTAGAATTATCAAATAATCCATACTAAACTTAACCGCCTTTTTGAGCATTTATTAACTTACGATACATAATAAATATACGCACAAAGAAAATGCCCTTTTTTGTTAACTTTAATTTATCCATATCCATATAAATCATATTGCCTACAATCAAGTCTTTTATTCTTGGTTTAACTAGAATGTCATCAGTTAGTATTTCATATAATTTCTTTTTATCAAACCCTTCCGAACCAGCCTTATAAATGCTCATTATGATTAAAAGAGAAGGACTATCTACCTCTATGGCAGGGTAAGTAACTACATAAGCAAAAGTAATAGAAGTAAAAAACAAGCAAACATGAAGATATTCCGAAAGGTTTATCGGTGCAAAGAGAGCAAAATTCACAAAATGTGTTGTTAAAATACCCCATAAAGCAATAATGCCTATGCAAAAAGTACCAAAAAATATTAACAACAAACTCTTTGTTTGTTTTTTAGGTAAATTTATCTTCCAAATGATAAAATGCATCAGGAAAGCCGCACAAAAAAAAATTAATCCCAAAAATAAAACTTTCATAAGATATTAATTCGTTAAATATTTTTGTAGTATATTTATACCCTTATATATCCTGCCTTTGCATCCGTAATCCACTCTTCAACTATTTTATCAAAGCCAACATTTTTCATTTCGTAGGGATCAAATACTCTCATATTTACCAACTCCATCATTTTTTTGTCATCTTCGCCACAGCAATGTGAATATCCCAAAAAATGAAAATAATTCTTTACTCCGGTCGCAATAAATTTAACATTCAAGTTTTGCATTACTACATCATTTCGTATCTGTTCGATAGCTCGAAAAACAAGGAAATTCACAATTGAATACACGATCGGTATCAAACCTGTCATTGCCATACCAGCAGCAATACCAACAGCTCCCTGTTCCATCATACCCATATTAAAAATTTTGTCAGGAAATTCTTCCTTAAATTTATCAGTGACTCCAAATCCCATATCACAAACAAGTAAAACAATCCTCTTATCTTTTCTTGCATAAGGGATAATTTTGTTTATGATATCCTTTCTGCAATTTTTAAAATTACCATTCATAGCGGTTTCCCATTTTTAATTCATCTTCCGTTGGAATACGGAAATGGAATTTAGGAATATTCTCCATGCATTTTAACCCATATCCCTTAGTAGTATTCGCGATTAATACTTGGGGTGCAAAGAGGTTCTTCTGGTTTTTTATCCATTTCTCAATGATGGAAATAATACTCTTAATATTATGCCCATTGCAGGTTTTTACCTCAAATCCAAAAGCCTTCAATTTCCTTTGTAAATCATTTCTTCTTTCTTCCAGAGTTAATACATTCTTCAAAAAATCCATAGCTTGCAATGTATTGTGATCGATGATTACTGTTAAATTCGATAGCTTATGTTTGACAGCAAATTGAATTGCTTCCCAGTTGGATCCTTCCTGCATTTCACCATCGCCAACGATACAATAGACTTTATATGCTTTGTTCTGTAATTTTGAACCAAATGCAACACCAACTGCCATCGGCAACCCATGACCTAACGAACCACAACCCGCCTCTATACCATTTTCAACACTACGCTCTATACATCCTGACAGGAAACTTCCTTTATAGAAATTCTTCCAATCTTTTTTATCAATATATCCTATGTCTGCCAGAATCGCATATAATCCATAGCAACCATGCCCTTTGGAGAACACCAAGCGGTCCCTATCCTCCCATTGAGGATAATCAGTAAGATTCATTATTCTGTAATAAAGTGCTGTTAGAATATCAACACTGGAAAGCGAAGGAGCAATATGACCGGCTCCATTTTGAACAGCAACTTCTATCAACTCCTTACGCAATTGATTTGCCTTGCTATATAGTTCATTATTTGACAGTTTATCAAGCAATTTCATTTGTCTCTAAATAATAGCAATAACTTTTGGGTGTTTACAAACTTACCTTCTCATCGTTCAAGCTTAAAACATCTCTACATTATTAACAATTTCATCAATATTTATCTGTTCCATACAAAATTCATCATTCTTGCATGTAGATGTATAACAAGGCATAAATGGACAATTTATTGGTGACATAATCTTTATGCCGTTACCGTACATATAGACTTCTTTCCAGTCAGTTGAACCAAACAACCCGATAACCTTTTTCTTTAGCGCAATAGCTAAATGTAAACCCAGACTATCATGAGTTATTATTATCTTGTTGGAATTTATCCAATCTATGTATTCATACAAATCATTAAGTCCTTGCTGCCACGAAACTTTATAATCTAAACTTAAGAGTTTTTTTTCAGCTTCCTCCCACTTTTTCATAGGCATTGCTTTTGTGGGCCATTTTGAACCTACTTTATAATTTAGCCCAACATCGTAAATTTCTTCTGTTTTTGGTTTATAACCTAGTGTGTACTCCTGTTCTTTCCATTCCACAGATAACATCTCAATTAAAATTTTCTGCCAAAAGTGCGTAGATTCCTTTGCCTTCTTTTTTTCCTCTATGTAACTAATAAAATTTAAGCCCTTTTCATAGGCATGATATGTTCCTTTTACACTATCAAATCTAAAACCATACTTAACCCAGGCATCTATCATATCTGATAAGGCACAAACTCCGGCAATTTTTTCAAGATTTATTAAAATATCAAACTTTTCTCTCATAATCTGAAAAGGGACAAACATATCCCATGGAAGTAATCTATCAATAAACTTATCCCCTTTGAGCAATGGATCCGCCTCTTCTGAGACAAGCCATGTTATATGAGAATTTGGATATTTTTCTTTTAACGCCCATAATATAGGTGTTGTCCTTAATACATCTCCTAAACTTGGGACTCTCCCTATATCTTGATCTAATGTTTCAGAATAGCCGAGTTTTATTATAAGAATTTTTGTTTTCATATTTTATAATTATACAAAATTTATATGCATTGGTTTATTTTCTAAAAATTCCAAAAATTCATTTATCCTTGCCATTCTACAATTTACTCTACATTTATCATCTATATACAAATCTTTCTCACCGAATTCTATGGATTTTTCCCTTTCTTTCCCTAATAATATTTTTTCCATATCATTTTCATATACGTTTCCTGCTCTAAATCTTTCGTCTCCTAAGAATATACTACACGTATAAAAATCTCCCTTTGCAGAAATATATCCCCAAAATGGTAATGCATAACAATGATTAAAGGGTTTTTCCTTTTGTATGTATTTTTCCATGGCGTTTTTTCTAAATATTATCTCCATCTTTACTTTATCCTTATATTCATTTATTGTATCCTTCAGATACTGTACCATATCTTCAGTATAAAGAATGTCTTTTTTTTTAATCATCTGAGGATGTAAAGAATATGGCTTAAACACAAGATAATCTACACCTAAATTAGAAAACAAATTTATTGCTTCGCTTACATCACGTAGGTTTTCTTCTATGACTAAAAACTGAACTCCTATTGTGACATTAAGATGGTTGTCATTTTTTACTTTTATTGCATTCTGTATGCTATCCAAAGTTTTATCAAAAATGGCTGCCGGGACATTGTGAACCTTAGCATAAGTTTTTGGTGTTCCTGCATCCACGCTAAATTTAATCCACGCAAGATGAGGTAAAATTTCCTCCCATAGTTCGAGTGTTCCCGTCGTTCCATTTGTTGTTATAGATACATCTATTCCACTTTCTTTTGTCGTTTTCACAAACTTTGGTAAATCTTTATGCAATAATGGTTCTCCTTCGCCAGCATACATTATACTTCTAACTCCCAGCAGCCCCATTTGTTTTAGTTTTTCGCAAAATACCTTTGTATCCAATCGCATAGTCTTTTGCATAGCAAAATCTACCCCGCAAAACAAACATTTATGATTACAATATGAAACGGGAGAAACTTCTATATAAATTGGTGGGATAATCCTTTTTCTCTGCCACTCAACAACTCTGTCCAAATTCCAATATAATTTATGACCATCTATCAAATATTTATCCATTTTCTACTTCTTTAACTCGTATAATTTCTCATTAACAATTTTTCTTCTTCCGTTAAGTTTCTAACATCCATTATTTCAACACTGGTATGGCCAAATATTTGAAATCTATTAGTTTTAACTTTTACGTCGCAGGGATTGCAATCTCCATAAAAATAACAACTTCTAAATTTATCCATTTCTTCTTCGGTAAAATTCTCGTCTAAAATATTGGCTATAGGAGTTCTTCCCTTATATAAATCAGAATGACATCTATATACATACCCTCCGGGATCTACAATTAATTCAGAAGGCTTACAGTCACAATACAACATTTGATTTCCGAGAACAGAACCTTCATACCTAAAAGTACCATAAAGCTTTCCATTATAAGTGCCTAAGAATTCCTTTGTCCTAAAATCTATTCCCATTTTTAAACACATTTCCTGAATTTCTAATATATGTCTCTTCACTTCCTCATCCGGAATTAACACCCCGTACAATCCCACCCTGAAACCAGCTTCCTGCATTTTTAATGTCTTTCTTATCAGATCGTTTATGTCATTCTGACCCGGATGATAACTAACTCTTATGGGAGCATAAGGTGCATCTCTTGTAAATCTCCATCTTGGGACATTTTTTATAAACTCATCAATACTGAACATCATATTAGTTAATAAATCTATTTTGATTTCCTCTTTTACTTCATTCACAAATTTATAAAAGCCTTTATAAAGGGTTGGTTCTCCTCCTTGTAATGTAAGGGGCAAATCACTTCTTAAAAGAAGACGATTGGCTGCTTGTATCCATTCATCGGCGGACAACCTTGTTCCGCGGGCTTGCTTATATCTTGAATTACTGGCATGCAGGTTTATACAATAAAAACAATGTAAATTACAAGAAAGGGTTAAAAAAAAAGCAACATAGTTATGATGTTCTTTAAATTTTATATATGGCAGCGATTTCATCATAGACAATTTCAAATCCCTCAGAAGATATAGCATCATGGAATATCTTATGCATAATACGCTTGCTTACAACTTCAACCTTTTGAAATATTACAATGAATGTGCAGTTACTCATTTTCCTTATAATAGTCGCCAAGTTCGCGTCTTTCTTTACGCCATAGCCCATCGAATACTTTTAAGAAATGTTTAAACGAAATAGCGGTTTCTTTCTTAATTACACTGTAATAGAATAATTGGCCAAATTTAATAAGTAACATTAGCATTAAAAAAAATAATGCAGGTATTTTCTTCAATTTTTCCCAAATAGCCTCACCGGCATTAAACCATCCCACACCCAGATCAGGCCTTGCAAAAATATTTTTTAGTCTTTCAGCGTCAAAATAAAAACTAAAATAACTGAACAATATATCCATCCTTATCCCGCTTTCAGTATTATTTGCAGGAACATATGTAAAGGGAATTCTCTTAAAAGGGTTTTCAATGAAGGTAGATACAGAATTAAAATTTTCGTATAGACCCTGTATATTCAAGCGATTTTCCTTTTTTGCTATTTCGTACAGTTCCGTCCCAGGATATGGAGTTGCATTATTGTATCGCACCATATCTAACCTTGTTTCCCTGCTCAGCCCGACACAATTCATTCTATCCTGATGGCTCTCGGTAGGAAGACCATAAATAAAGGTTGCACTTACATGAAACCCAATTTTTTTAGCCATTTTAACCGCCTCAATACACTCCGCCACAGTCTCCCCTTTTTTAATTACTTTCATAATCTCTTCAGAAGCTGTTTCTAATCCAAAAAATATACTCCTGAAACCAGCATCATATAAGTCTGTCAAAAGTTTGTAGTTTACATTATCCCCCCTTGCCTGAAAATTAAAACTCATTTTTTTATCAAAACTCTTTTTCTTTATTTCATCCATGAGTTTATATATTCTATCTTTACTTACCAAAAGATTGTCATCAAGAAAAAGGATATATTTTTTATTATATTTATTATACAGTAAATCTAATTCTTCAATTATAGCCTCTGCTGATCGAAATCTGTATCTCCTCCCAGTTGTAACCCTATTACTGCAGAAAATACACTTATAAGGACATCCCCTTGAACTTACCACAAATCCAAAATCATATCTTTTCGATGTAAAAAGATGATATGGAAATGCTGGATAGCTGTCCAAACTGCCTGAATCAAAAGACATCTTATTGTGAAGAATCTGTCCATTTTTCTTGAAAGATAGATTGTCTATATGCGTAAAATCTTCCCCCTCTTTTACACATTTGTAGAACTCAACCAACGCTTTTTCCCCTTCACCCCTTATAACAGCATCAATATGGTCAAATGTTAATACTTCTTCCGGCAATGCAGTTGGATGAATACCCCCAAACAAAATTATTGAATCAGGATACAGTTTTCTTAATTCCTTTGAAATCAACATTGCATTCTTAAGAGCTGCCGTTAAAACACTGAAGCCAAAAATATATGGCTTCTCCATTCCTTTAACGTATTCTTTTACTAACCCTAAAACATCATCTTCAACTTGCTCGTCTATAATTCGGGATTTAATGCCTTCTCTCTCGGCAGTTGTTGACAAATAACCAATCCCAACAGGAACAAATATAGGCAAAAAGGGTTGGAATATTTTTGAGGCATTTTTCAGTGATGAATTAATTAAAATCAATGTGTTATCCCTCATTCTCTATCATAATCATACCCTCTGAAACAATCTCCTTGGCAGAATAGCTAATACTATTATGGCAATTAAACCCGTTAACGAAATAAAATATAACCACATGAGTACCTTGTCATGGTATTTAAACTCAACTGTAGAATTACCACCATGTACAACAACTCCACGAAAAGTACCGTAAACAGGGAAAATATTTACCAGTTTGCCATTAACAAATGCTCTCCAATTTCTATGGAAATTATCTGTTAAAATCAAAATCGCATCTTTATTAGCTGACGCAGCAACCTTTATAGAATCAGGCTCATACGATACAACCTTTGCCGACCACTGCAAATCTGGCCAGGGCATTGGTAGATCCTCTTTTGAAATTTCTTTCTCAATTAAGACTGCCTTCCTTGATATTTCATCAACTGACATACGGCTTAGTGCACCAAGCGCATCGCTTTCAGTTTCATATATATTCCAATCGTTGACCATAAATACTCTCGGTAAAGTATTATTTAAAACATACACAACATGTGGCATATGAAAACCAGGATGCTCTTTCAATATGTAAGAAAATAATTCCTTCAAGGCATAAATGGAAAAACTATTCTTCAAACTATACATTTTCTTTTTGAGATTAAAGAATTTTATATACTCCTTCTCACCTTCTCCTTCGGGAAGATAAGGACTAAGATTATACGTTTCTGGATTGTCTATGGGCGCTGGAGAAAAGATGTACTTTACATTACCTAATGCTAAAAGACTCAAATTAGCCTGTGGCCTATAATAGGACAAATCATCCTTTTCAATAAATGCTTCTTTGGTATGACACAAATAAACCTTTGGGCCATAATATAAAAAATAATCGGTATTAATCTTATCTGCCTTGCAAAGCCAGGGTTCAATTACTTTCTCCCAATAATGTTTAAACCTGACGGGATATACACCAATATTCCCATCAAACGTCTGTAAGCCATGATATTGTAAAAAATACGGCCCCTGCCACCCTAAAACAGCAGCCCTAAAAGGTGATTCCGGACTTTTATCAAATTCTGATTTAATCTTCTCTGCAGTTGGATTATGAAAATAGAAGTTGTAGGGAATGAGTGTATACTTAAGTGTAAACTCTGCCCTGAAAGCTGCTAACGTAAATAGTAAAAGCAACACTAAAGCCATTCCTTCGTGCCAATCTCTGTGTTTTTTTAACCTCGTAATGATAAAGTAATAAATCAGAATCAAAAATATCGGCAAATAAAGGAAACACGTCATTATAAATCCCCAAATTACCGTAGGATTCTTAAAGAATAGATATGTTGATAATGCTATTAAAAATAAAATAATAGCGGGAAATATTCTTCTTAAGATAAATTCAGTTTTTAACGTTCTAAAAAGCATTCCTTCTGGTACTTCATCTTTATATATCTTTTCCAGGAAAAATATTCCATAGGAAGAAAGCAGACAAAAGGCAAACGGTGTTATCACTACAAATCTCGTAACCCTTACTAGTAATCCAATATCTCCAAACAAATTCATCCCAAAAGACGACTCTGTGATAGATACTATTAGCATGAAGATTAAACAAAATCCCCACCAGAAACGAATATTTTTGTTTCTTAGAAAGAAACCAGAAACTACCAAAAGTGCTGTAGGTAATAGTGTAAAAAGATTTGGATTCAATGCTCGTGTTAATATATTATCAACAATCCATTGACCTATATAATAGGTAGAAAGCCAATATTTCTGGAATTCTATTCTGTGAGAATATTGAGCCTCGCTAAATAATAAATACAATGTCGGCGCTTGCACTATAATATAAATAAGCCATATTAAAAGAAACCAAACAATCTGTCGCCTCAATGCACAAAACGGGCGCACCAAAAGCAGAATCATAGCAAAATGTGCAACGGGAAAAAATGGAATGGTTATATGTGGTAATGTAGCTATAAATATAATCACTAAAATCAAAATATACTTCCACTTACTTCTGAAACCCATGTCATTTGCACACCCCTCAAAACAATAGAGATACAGTGGAAATAAATAAGAGAGGGTTATAACAATATCGTTTTGCAGTGGAACACCCAACATAATAACGCCACCAACAAAACTTGCCAAAAAAGATAATTTTAATACTTTTGTTGAATACAAATACATACCATAACCCGCACCAAAGGCTGCAAAGATATTCCAGAGAAAATAGACAAGCCAAAGCGGCAAGAATCCCGCAAGAACCACGGCCGGATGGAACATGCTAAATCCCGCACTCCCAGACGTCACCACACCTGCTATAGCACTTGGGTCCCACGCATGCACCCCATATTTTAGTAAACTGTGCCCTACTCCTTTCATTGCAACAAGACCAACATCGAATCTATCATCAATTCTAACAGGCGCAAAAGGGCCCAGAAGAAATTCTATATTCATTAAGCATGCAAGAATAAAAAAAACAGCTTTAGGGTTTCTTGTTAAATATTCTTTTTTAAATATATATTTCATACTAAATCGAGTTGCTTTTTAACAAAATCCGACCATTCATACATCCAGTTTTTGGATGATAATCCCATATAATTGACAAACTGCACACGTACATTTTGCACCGATTCACTACCCCACCATTTATTTACATCGTCAAATACATCATTTATATGTGCTGCTGCACTAGCTGGCTCATCGTGTAAAATTTTTGCATCTCTGAGCGAATCAAAATATTTAACAGCAGAAGGTCTAATCTTAAATATTTCCTTATCCCAATATAAAACTGTAGGCACATTCATTATCAATGATTCTAAATGTGAACTTCCCAAATGATCTGAAACAACTAATTTGCATTTTTTCATTTTACTTATAAGGTTTCCGCCTCTCAAAATATCCATCTCTAGGAATTCCTTTTTAATACGTCCTATTTCATTCCAACCATAATCTCCAAAAAATGGGCGGTAACAAAATCTTTTTAAAATATCTTCCCTTAATTTCTTAAAGAAAATACATTTCCAGTGAAAATATTCCTCCATTTCTTCCGGGATAAGAAACGTCTGTATTTTATATACATATTTAGGAATCATATTTCCCACAAATATACATTTATCTGTTTTGCATCTATGAGAATTCTTTATTTTAGAATATTTGGGAATAGGAAGCGGCACAACCTCGCATATCTCTTTTTTTATATCTTCCTTTTCACTCCAACCAGAACCAACAAAGACATCAGTTATGTATCTTTCAACTAACTCAGATGCCATGTCTATAACAGCTCCAAATGCCCCCCCTTGTTGTAAACCAATTAATCTGCCGCCTTCATCTGCAATTTCTGCGGCTACAAATTTAAACGGTTCGTCCGCATACCAATTGGTAATTGCTATGGCCATTTTCCTTCTCTTTTGAATATAGGGGGTAACTCCTTTTAATATGGTTTCATATTTCTCAAAACAAACCTGCGGGAAGCCTATATTTATTGCTTTTCTTGCAATTTGTTCGAATTTATTACGGCTTGGAAGTTTTTCCAATACGTCTCTATTAAGATTCTTCGATACACTACCACACTCTTCATTTTCTAAGTAACCAAAATGAATGTTTGGGACTGAATATAGCAAGTTCTGTCCTAAGACTTGTGATAATTTAAATTTATATCCCGCGGCAAACCCTTCTAAAATCACATCCTTTTTTAAAAATTGATTTAGATTTTGCAAAATCTTAGTTATCCCCTGAATTACAAGCGATTTCAATTTTCTCTTCCACTGAGTCTGAGCTGATAAATCAGTATATAACCTACGTTCTTTTTTAGACAAGTTTACAGTTTTAGCATTTAATCCCATCTCCCTACCTATAATTGAAAACATTTGCAGATGGAAATCATCATCCGCAAGGAGCTTCCATTGAGTTTCAAGATTCAAGAGAGGTAAAAAGGCATTTTCATTTAAAAAATAAGTTTCAATATCTCCATATTCCTCTATCGCCTTTTCACCGCGAAGGTACTTATCATATAATATGCTAATGTAATCATACAGCCAGCATGATAATAACACTTTCCAGTATCTTTCAGTCTTCTCTATCCCATGAACTTCATTTAAAATTTTGGTAAAATGCGGCATCCAGAATCTCATTAGTTCAAAACAATACGGAACCGATTCATATATTCTTTTATCCTTCCACGGTGATTGTACGATACTATAATTTTTTCCTTCAAGAATAGGTTTAGTTTTATCATTAATGCACCAATCCCCTAAAAGCATTATAGAATTATTACGGAACTCCCAGAATTGTGGATGTGGTGTTAAAGCTAAAAACATTTAAAATATTCCTTGATACTATTTACTACAAAAAGCTGCTCATCTTCGGTCATTTGAGAATACAATGGAAGAATAATTGCATTGTCACTTGCCTTTTCTGAATTTACAAGATCATATTTTTCCCCTATTTCAATATAAGGTTTTTCGCGATGAACAGACATTATTCCCCTTCTTGTCGTTATGCCCTTGCCAAGCAAATATTTCATAAGACCATTTCTTGTCTTTTTTGATTCCGGGTTTATATAAGCACAATAAGATTGATAGTTTGTCTCAGCATAATCAGGTATAAATGGAGGAACTAAATATCCTGATTCTTGAAAATATTTATTATAATTCTTTGCTAACTTTCTTCTCCTTTCCAGAATCCAGTTCAGCTTTTTAAGCTGTTCAATACCAATTGCTGCCTGTAAATCTGTTAATCTATAATTATAACCGATTATATTATATTCTTCGAAAACAAGCTCTTTCGAACCATGTCTTGCCAAGTCACTTACAGACATTCCATGATGTCTTAAGAAACGAAGTGTTTTTTCATACTCTTCGTTATTGGTTGTTATCATCCCCCCTTCACCAGTTGTTAGTACCTTTCTCGGATGAAAGGAAAAACATGCAAGCGCAGCATCAGTACCGATATATTTACCTTTATATTTAGAACCAATAGCACAGGCAGTATCTTCAATCACTTTCAAATTATTCTTCCGTGCAATTTCATATATCTTATCATTATCAGCAGGCAACCCCATCTGATGAACTATCATTATAGCCTTAGTTCTGTTTGTTATTGCTTTCTCTATCTTGTCGGTATCCATATTAAAAGTTCTTAAATCAATATCAACAAACACAGGCACTCCCCCACAACAAACAACAACATTTGCAGTTGCAATAAACGTATGTGAAGGAAGTATTACTTCATCACCATTTTTTATACCTGCGACAATAAGCGCCAAATGAAGCGCTGTAGTGCAGGACGACACAGCAATAGCGTATTTCGTACCGACATATTCAGCAAAGTTTTTCTCAAATTCCGCAACTATCGGTCCTTGTGTAATCCAGCCTGAACGGATAACTCGGATTGCCGCATCTTCTTCTTCCTTCCCAAAGTATGGTTTTATAATAGGAATATTTTTCATTATTTTGCTCTTGCTTTCTCACTAATCCGCCATGCTACAAGTGCTTTTAAACCTTCCTCCAAGTTAAACTTCGCATTAAAATCTAGAAACTTTTTTACTTTTTCAACAGAAGCGAGTCTGCGATGAACAGGATTTACCTTACGCTCTTCTCTAAATTCAGGTTTTAGCGTAGATCCCATAACTTTTAATAATGTTTCAAGAAGTTCTAAAAGGCTTGTCTCTTTACCGCTTGCTATATTGAAAACATCATCTGTAGCATCACCTTTTACTGCCAAAATGTTTGCGCGTGCCACATCTTCAACATACACAAAATCCATTGTTTGTTTTCCGTCTCCAAATATTAAAGGAGATTTTCCTTCATCAATACAATCCATCCATCTTATCAGGACTTCCGTATAAGCACCGTATATATCCATTCTGGGTCCATAAACATTAAAGTATCTCAGCGCTACATAATTTAATCCATACATTTCGTGAAATGCGCGCATCGTCAATTCATTAGATGCTTTTAACGCACCGTAAAGGGTACGGTTATTATATGGGTGATGAATTTCATTTGTAGGAAAATTGTCTGCCAATCCATACACAGATGCACTTGAAGCAGCAATTAATTTTTTAACTTTTTCTTTTACACATGCCTCAATTACATTTAATGTTCCTTCAGACATAACTTCGTGGCATTCTCTTGGATATTCAGCGCATCTTGTAATCCTCACTGCAGCTTGATGAAAAATATAATCAATGCCTTTGGTAAGTTTTTCAATAAGTGATTTATCCCTAATATCTCCTTCTACAAAGGTAATCTTCCTACTTTTCATGGAGTCTTGAAGATTCACAACCCGGCCCCTTAAAAGGTTATCAAGAACAATTATTTCTGAAACATCTTCTTTTATTAACAAGTCGGCTATATGTGAACCAATAAAACCAGCCCCACCTGTTATGAATACACGACTATTTTTTAAATTCATCTAAACCCCTTTATAAAACTCTTTTATTTTATCAGATACGTATGTAACATCATCTTTTGATATTTCAGGGAAAATAGGTAAACTCAAGCATTCCCATGCATTTTTTTCAGCAAAAGGAAAGTCCCCTTCTTTATATGATAAATTTGAATATGCTTTTTGGAGATGGACCGGTACAGGATAATGCAGACCGGTTGCAATTCCATTTTGTTGAAGATACTGTGCTATATGGTCTCTTTTAGGACTAAGAACAACATAAAGGTGATAAATTGATTTTGAGTATTTCTCTTCGTAGGGAAGAACTAGTTCTGTATCTTTTAAAAGTTTAGTGTACAAAAAAGCAACCTTTCGTCTTTTTTCGTTCCATTCGTCAAGATATTTTAGTTTTATATTAAGTACAGCACCTTGTATTCCTTCCATTCTATAATTAAAACCAACAACATCATGATAATACCTTTTTGATTGCCCATGATTCCTCAATATACCTATCTTTTCAGCAATCTCTTGATTATTAGTAACCACCGCGCCACCCTCACCAAATGCCCCCAAACCTTTACTGGGGTAAAAACTAAAACAAGAAACATCGCCAAATGATCCAGTTTTCTTTCCTTTATATAAAGCGCCATGAGCTTGTGCGGCGTCTTCAATAACAAATATGTTATATTTTCTTGCTATTTTTAGAATTTCATTCATATTCGCGGGTTGCCCATATAAATGAACAGGAATAATTGCCTTTGTTTTTGGGGTAATTACTAATTCAATTTTTGAAACATCCATCGTGTGGGTTTTTGGTTCTATGTCAACAAATACAGGTTTAGCCCCACAGTACGTAATTCCCCAAGCAGTTGCAACAAAAGTCTGCGCTGGTATAATAACTTCATCGCCTTCACCTACACCTAAAGCAAGTAAAGCAAGGTGAAGCGCTGAGGTGCCACTGTTAACACCCAGACAATATTTAATCCCACAATAGTCTGCAAAATTTTTCTCAAATTCTTCGACGCATTCTCCAAGACAAAAAGCTGATTTTCTGCAAACTTCATCAATTTTTGGCAGAATTTCATCTCTGAGACTTAAATATTGGCTATCAAGATTTAAAAAAGGAATTTTAGTATTCATAGTGTTATCTCTTAATTCATCCAAATATTACTTTTTCCCAAGATGTAAAAATCCGGTAAAAAGACATCGTCTATATTTTTAGGTCTATTATATTGATTTACAATTATATAGTGCCTCGTAATGTAATCCATTATAGGGGTAGGGATAGACCTACCAAGAATACCTCCGGACAAATATTCATCGTTTCTACTTATAAAAAGATTATAATCTTTCTGATTGACTAATATGTAAGGATAGTCATTTAATCTCAAGATAAAATCTTTTATAGACTCAGGGTTCATACAGTCCCCCCTGAGAAAAATATAGTAATTCCTATGATGATAGTATGTCAAATTATATAGCATCTCCATATCAGTGAACCCATCAACCACATAGTATTTTTGATCATTCACAGTGTCTTTGATCAACTTTATAACCTTTCTTAATTCACTTGCTTTTTCTGGTGGCAGGCGAAGATCAGCCCTTTCATTAACAATTTCAAAAGAAGAAGTTTTTCCTTTTATAACCTCAAATACTTTACCCCCTATGTGGGGCAAAGAAAGTAGTAAAAACAGAATGCCAACCGTGATAATCATTCTCTTTTTTTCTAAACATATCTTTTGGAAAAAGTAGGCAAAGGCGATGATAAAGAATATAAATTTTGACACTAGAATCCAATAGGATTCAATCGGATAACACATCAATATTCCAACTATAGATAGGAGTGCAATTTTTATATCAACCAGGTTTATTTCCCTCTTTTTTAATAGTTGATAAGAAATATAAATAGCAATAAAAATATTTATTACAAAGACTATAGAAAAAGTACCTGTCCATCTGAACATAGAGTAGAAACCCGAAACTAAAGAGTTAAAACCACCTTTAGAAATTTCATCAAAAAAGCTATTTATGCCCACCTTAAAATGAAATAAATAGGAATATTCATATACCGATATATGTTTGAACGGAACGATAAAAATATTGTAAAGATACTTTGAAAATCCAATTGTGCGTCCAAAGTATGATATCCATATTAGTATTAAGAAAATATTAGGTAACAGGTATGTTCCTAACTCTTTGACAGTGATTTTAATATTAACACATAAATTTTTGTTTCGTATAAATACAATGCTAAGCGAACTAAAAAAGACATAATAAGGAAGAAGATACCAAATCTTGTCATCTATATTATTCAGGGTTCTAAATACAATAATCCCACCAACCAGAGCACTAAATAAAAAAATACAAAGAGAACCCCTGCTATATCTTAATGGCTGTTGAGAATCTGCAATGTTAGAAACAAATATCCATCCTACGATAGATGCACTTAGAAATAATCCAACATTTTGCCTAAAAACCCATGTTAACCCAGTAATAATTCCACAGATCAAATATGTTATCAGATTGCTCTTTTTTACATTCCACATAAGGGTAAAGATGACAAGAATTAAAAGTGGTTGAATGAAACTGTCATTAACAAGGTATACAGAGAAAATAAAAATCATGAACATTGTCAGGGCAAATGAAAAAAATCTCCCTGTAATCTTTCTCAGTGTTAAGTATATTAAAGTGATATTAAACAATTGAATCAAGAGAAGTACGGAATTTGTAGCGGTGTGACTCCTGCTGAATAGCATACTAATCAATTTCAGCATTATGTGCATGCCGGGTGGAAGGAATATAACGTTTGCAGGACAAAGTGGTATTCCTTTTAGATCGGGATTGACCACCAATGAGTTAACAAACGGGAATAAGACTTCGTTGACTCTATAGGAAAGAAGATGAAATATATGAATTTGCGAAACCGAACTACCATAAAATGCCGAGACATAATTATAGATAAAACTTAAAATAATTAGAATTACTAACAGAACTCCATCTTTCAATAGATTATTGTTTGGCTTGTTCATTTCTTATTTAAATCATCTTTCTCGCTATTGCTATAACCGATAAACCAAAAGGGAGATCATGATTTAGTAAATAGGAGTTCTCTAAAGTCATGACTCCTTTCAATAAAGTATTAAGCCACTCCGGTAAAGAGTTAAGATCAGAGCTTTTTGTCCTGTTTAAGATTTTTCTTTGTATTACTGCTATTGGGAACAAAATACTTACCCTATAACTCAAACGTACTATATTAAAGCCAGAACCTCTTAATAACTCGTGTAATTGCCTTGAGGTATATCGTCGTGCGGAATGAGCAAAACTATCATGTGATGAAGCCATCCACTTGTATGCAGGCAAATTAAGAAATAAACAACCACCTGGAACAAGCACTCTTGCCATTTCAGCCAAGGCTGCTTTATCATCTCTTACGGCATTATGATAAAGCACATCCATGGAGAGTACCCCTTTAAACGTATTTGTAGGAAAAGGAAGATTCTCGACACTTCCGCGAATAAGTTGACAATTAGGCATCTTTATTTTACAAAAATTAAGTGCAATTTCAGAAGAATCCAATCCATAACATGTATATTTATCTTTTAAAAATAGAAATATCCCACCCACACCACACCCAGCATCCAATATTAAACTACCCTCCGGTATAAAACACTCAACAAAATTGGAAATCAGTTTATTAGTAGAAACAGTCCACCAATGCGTATCACTAATCGTGTAATGGATTTTATATTGAACATTTTCCATTTTGCTACACTTTATAATTTACCACTCATCCGGTGTATTTCTATTTCGCTTTGTAGATTTCAATAACAACAACTTTGTCGCTATCATCTTGCAGACCACTACTACAAATCTGTATACTAAGTAAAAACCAACTCGAGTGATTCTGAAAAAATGCTTTGAGAGATACCATTTACGCGGTAATGGCACAACATTTCCACCCGCCAATGGCGTCGTTAAGGTCTTCCATATACCACGAGGATTAAGATAGAACCAAAGGTTTGCAAACATGGTTAAGAATATAAGTTCATATCTATCCGTACCTGCTGGCACATACGGCAGGTCGTCTCCTTCCCACATATACTGAACGGAAAAGTTCTCCCAATCTTTCTTTATAAAAATTTTATTTTCCTTCTTGAGTCTCTCAAATACTGGCGTTCCAGGATAGGGGGTAAGGATATTAAAACGTACACTATCAAGTGGTAGAGAATTAACCAGTTTAATAGCATTCCATCTATCTCTGTTAGTTTCTGTGGGCAGTCCAAAAATCACTGTAGTTGCG
>Ga0209212_1001509_pt1 | contig 37186 bp, 29 predicted proteins | sample RifGroC2_FD_183996 | JGI IMG/M metagenome (GOLD analysis project Ga0209212, IMG submission 183996) | Groundwater microbial communities from Rifle, Colorado, USA - Groundwater C2 (SPAdes) (version 2) | ecosystem: Environmental > Aquatic > Deep subsurface > Groundwater | place: Rifle, Colorado...
GTGTTATAAAAAATGCTTATGAAGATCTTTATGGAAAACTCCCGGATAAGAAAGGATTAGAAAATGACGAGAATCTCTACGAAGAAATAAAAGAGCCGGATATCGACCATTTACATTTAGATAAGACTGCTTACAAAGATATTCCCAAAACTGAAATTGTTAAAGCTATTGCATCTCTCCCGGAAGATTTAAAAACAGTAATTGTACTTTCTGATATCGAAGATTTTACTAAAGAGAAAACTGTCGACTTTACTGATTCTCCCCTATCTGTTGTAAAGTCGAGATTATATAAAGCAAGGAAAATGCTTTTTAAAAAACTTTATGATGATGTAAAAGTAAAGGAAATCATCACAGACCTTGAAATTCAATCTTTTATCAAAAACTTAATCTCAGATAAACTAACGCAAGAACCTACTCCAGAACATATTAGAAAAAAAATAGCCAAATGGATAAAGTAAAATCTTATTTACGACCACGGAAGAACGGGAATTCTTAATACTTTACCCGCCAGCGTTGCTGAAAAAGTTATCAGATATTCCAAAATACCAGTTTTAGTCACAAAGGTGAAAGATACATCTAAGTAGCCAGTAAATTCTTGATTATAGAGGCTATCTTCAATATATTTAACAGTTGTCATTGAAAAAATAAGGATGAGAATTGGCAAGGATTAAAAACGTCGAAGCTTTCTGCAGTTTTTGCAACGGCTTAAGAAAAATGGAATTAGCGGGAGAAGTAGTCGGGAACGAAAACAAAAGATGGGCTAAATGCAAAAAGTGCAAGCACACTATGATTATCGATTTACTTGAAGATGTAAAAGAAACAAAAGTTTCTCTCGAAGGAATTGAAAATAACGAGTGTATTAAATATTCCCCGCAGAAATCTTATGAGATCGGTCAATCAATCTATCATGAAAACTGGAACGACTTTGGTAAGGTAGTCGGCAAAGGGACCCTTTCAAACGGGCATAAATCGATTGCTGTTGAGTTTCAAAAATCGGGACATAAAAAATTAATTGAATCTTTAATAACTTAAAAAACCAATAAAGCGAGGTGAATTTTTTTGGTCGGTATATCCGTTGGCGAAAACGAATCCATTGATAAAGCGTTAAGAAGATTTAAAAAGAAATACGAAAGATCCGGGGTTCTTAAAGAATACAAAAAAAGAACATTCTTTGTAAAGCCTTCTGTAAAGAAACGAATGGAAAAGTTGAAGGCTCTGCGAAGAGCACATCGCGTGGAAAACATGGAATAGTTTTTCTGCCTCTTGAACAAAGAGGCATTTTTATTTTAAATCGATACTCGGCACCGAATTCTCTTTCCCCTTTATATTAAGATAATTTTTTTTGAAGTGAGCCGTAATAATATTAAAAGCCTGATCAACAGTATTACAAAAGGAAAATAAATTTAAATCAGAACTGCTTATCACTCCGTGTTCTAGAAGTCCCTTGAAGTTAATTATATTACTCCAGTATTTTTTATCATACACAACTAACAATAAATTCTTTTTAATTTTCCCTGTTTGAATAAGAGTAATGAGTTCAAAAAATTCATCCATTGTACCAAAACCGCCGGGAAAAACAATTAAAGCTTTGGCAAGATATGCAAACCAGAATTTTCTCATAAAAAAGTAATGAAATTCAAAACTTAAATCGGGAGTAACATATTTGTTGACAAACTGCTCAAAAGGAATACTTATGTTTAATCCTACTGAATAGCCGCCAGCCAGCTTTGCTCCTTTGTTAGCAGCCTCCATTATTCCGGGTCCACCACCGGTACAAATAATAAATCTGTTAGCCTGTGTTTTTAAACCCATTGACCATTCAGTTAATCTCTTCGACAGTTCAACTGCATCTTCATAATATTTCGACATCTTAACAAGATGTTGCGCACCTCTTAACTCTTCAGCAAGTTTCGATGTGCTTTTCGGGTTTATTGTTTTAAATTTGTTATAGACTTTATTTGCATCGCGGCGCGACATTAACCTGGCGGAACCGAAGAAAACAATTGTATCCATTATTTTAAGTCTTCTGAACCTGCTTTGAGGGTGAATGAACTCTGAAAGTATTCTTAAAATCCTTGCATCTGAAGAGTTCAGGAATTCAATATCTGCATATGCTTTAAGTAAAGTTTTCTTTTTTAAGGATTTTTTTTCAGTCATAAAATTTTTCCAGATTAAATTGGTGAATAAAAAACTGATCTTTTTTCATAAAAATAAAATTTCTATTTTCGTTTTTAATTTCACAAATGTACGACATTGTTTAAAGCTACGCATAAAAATAAAATTATAAAGAAATATTCCAAATTATTTAGCTATATGCCCGGTTATTTTATGAGACTTTTCAGATTTTTATTTTTCTTCCTTTTATTCTCACTCACACTTTCAGCTTCATCAAAAGAGGAAATAAAGAACAAAATTGAGAATATACTTAGTAGATTACCCTTTACCACAAAAGCTGGTATACTTATACTTAATCCTTTAACCGAAGATACATTATATAGTCTTAATCATACGGCTTCAATGATACCCGCCTCAAACACTAAATTGTTTACAACCGCAACGGCTCTATCTGTTATGGGAGGAGATTTTGTACTTTCTACCAAACTTTTATGCGACGACAAAAACATTAACGACGGAACAATAGACGGTAACTTATATTTGAAGGGTTATGGCAATTCCGTTTTCACAGAAGAAGACCTGCAGGCAATGATTGAAGAGTTAAAAGATAAAGGAATAAAAAAAATTACCGGGAAAATTATCGGGGATGATACTTATTTTGACAACGTTTATACACGTGATGACTGGATAACGGATGAGGTTGCAAATGTAAAGCTGCCGCCAATATCTGCACTGGTAATAGACAGGAACAGGAAGATAATCCAAACAGTGCGCAGAGGGAGAATAAGAAATTACCTGGTTAATATAGAAGATCCCCCGTTTTATGCTTCATCATTGTTACGCACTAAACTTGTTGAATCGGGCATAGAGGTAGGGTCGGGTGCTGAAAAAGGAATTACGCCTGAAAATGTTAACATAATTTCCGAAAAAGGAATAACATTAAGAGAACTTATTAAAGAGACAAACAAGGAAAGTAATAATTTTCTTGCGGAATGTCTTTTTAAAACAATCGGTGCGGTTGTAAGTGGCGAACAGGGAAATTCTTTCTATTCAACACAAGCTATTATATCTTTTATTTCCGACAACGGAATTTTCTCAAACGGTACAACTGTAGTTGACGGCTCCGGTATTTCAAGGTTTGACCAGGTGACCGTAGGTGCAATTACAGGCTTGCTTGAAAAAATGTACTTTGATATAGCAAACTTTGACGACTTTTATAATTCGTTAAGTATTGCAGGTATAGATGGAACTCTTGAAAGAAGAATGATCGGAACACCTGCCGAAAATAATTTCCACGGTAAAACAGGAACCTTAAACGGAGTTTCTTCAATTGCCGGGTATCTATCCTGTGATAATGGCGAAGATCTAATTGTATCTATTTTCTTCGAGTTTAACAAAGGAGGAGCCCGTTTTCACAGAGATATTCAGGACAGTATAATTGAAGCTCTTTACAGTTTAAACCAATAAAGCCCGGGAAAATCCGGGCTTCGCTATTGATTGTTAAATTTTCTTTATTGGTTTGGTTGTGTTTGCTGATTTTGATTTTGCTGAAAACTATTTTCATCTGGCACAGTTCGGGTTTGCGGCACATTCTGCTGACCCGATTGTTGAATGATACTTTCAATCTGGTCTGAAGAAGTCTGACCCGGCAGAAAGAATAAATTTATAATAATTGCCAGGGCTGAAAGTATCCCGCCTAACCACCAGGTAGCCTTGCTCAAAAAGTCGGCTGTTCGTCTTGTGCCAAAAACAGTACCCATACCGGCGCCGCCGAAGGTACCGGCTAAGCCGCCTCCTTTGCTGGATTGCATTAAAATAATAATTATCAAAAAAACAGCTATAATTCCACAAAGTGTTACCAAAATTGTATACATCCTATTTCTCCTTGTTTCACCGTAGCGGGGGAGGGATTCGAACCCCCGACACGTGGATTATGATTCCACTGCTCTAACCGACTGAGCTACCCCGCCCAGAAAATTTAGGCGGGAAATATAGCCAGATTTAGCTTTAGTTACAAAAAATTACAGGCTAATCCCTCTTAATATTTATTGCTTTCCATAAGTAATCAACCAATTCCTGCAAACCATAACCTGAGACAGCTGAGAAAACAAACAAAGGCGAATCGGCATTCTTAATCTTCTTTCTCCGAATCTTTTTTATCTCACTTTCTTCAATTAAATCTGCTTTAGATAATGAAACGATTTTGGTTTTTTCAGCGAGTTTTTTACTGTGACTTTTAAGTTCGTTAAGCAAAACATTGTATTCTGCCTGGTAATTTTCAGAGGTTATATCAATCAGGAACAGAAGAATTTTTGTTCTTTCAATATGTCTTAAGAATTTCAGACCGAGTCCTTTTCCTTCATGAGCGCCTTCAATTATCCCGGGTATATCGGCAACTGTAAAGCTTTCAAAATTTTTGTAACGCACAATTCCAAGGTTGGGTTCGAGAGTGGTGAACGGATAATCTGCAATTTTTGGTTTTGCTGCCGAGATTTTGGATATAAGAGTAGATTTACCTGCATTGGGAAAACCAACAAGTCCGACATCGGCAATGAGTTTTAATTCTAAAATTAACTTTCTTTGTTCGCCCGGCTTTCCATCTTCTGCAAATCTTGGCGCCTGGTTCGTTGGGGTTGCAAAATTGCTGTTTCCCTTCCCTCCTTTTCCCCCTTTTGCTACAATTATTTCTTTTCCATCTTCACCAAGATCTGCAACAACCTTTTTTGTTTCTGCATCTTTAATTATTGCTCCAACAGGAACTTTTATAAGAATATCTTTCCCATTTTTACCATCTTTTAATGAAGAACCTCCCGGATCGCCGTCCTCTGCTGTATAAATTTTTTTATATCTGAAATCCAGCAAAGTTGATAAATTATGATATGCTTTAATAACAACACTTCCGCCGCTTCCCCCATTCCCACCAGCCGGACCTCCTTTAGGCACATACTTTTCCCTTCTGAAAGCTACCGCACCGTTTCCTCCCTTCCCTGCACAAACTTCAATCTCGGCATAATCAATAAACATCAGTTAACCTGGTGGAAGTAATCTGAAACAGCATCTGTTAAAGCAACCGCCTCTTTGTTGTAAGGATTTATCCTGTATGTAAAAAAAACTGCTTTAAGTATTTCAGAAGCCTGGTCATAGTTATTGCACTCTTCTAATTTTTCCATCGTGCTGGTAAAATCTTCCCTGTCTTCATTAAAAATCGTACCGATAATTTTTTCTATTTCTTTCTTACTCAAAAAACTGAAGATGTCTTTCCTGAACCTGGTTTTACGAGCGGTTGAAACTTCTTCGACTAATTCATCGGTTTCATTTCCTTCCGAAGTTTCCTCACCGGTTTTCATTTCCTCGATTTCATCCTGTCCTTCTATAATTTCTTCATCTAATACAGATTTCTGATCTGCTTTGTTCTTGCCGGAAGCCATTTCAAAAGTTTTATCTTTAGGCTTTCCTGGCTCCAAAGGTTTTTCTTTCTTTAAATTTGAAGAAACCGATATAGAAATGAGAACGGTCTTAAGTTCATTAATATCAACCTTTTTTTTACTATTCTTGTAAACTTTGTTTAAGCTTGTGTTATATTCATCCAAATTTTCCCCTTTAAGATATGTCTCGATCAGGTTAACAGGAACAGAAGATTTGTTCACAGCACCATCGTTATAAAAATCCGCTATCGAATCAACAGCATCGGCTATAATTACTTCTTCTTTTTGTAACAATAATTCATTATTAATTTTTTTTATTGTTAATTCAAAATCCTTACGATTAAAACTTAATAGCTTCTTCTTTACAAAGTATGAGTTAAGTATATCTCTCAAGTAATCGTAATAGTAGATATAATTAAGATAAGCCTTTATTTCGGCAGCATTTTTCGGTGCTTCATTATTCCTGAAAATTAAATTTATTAAAACAGGCACTGGATGAATTATATAGTTAACGTTAAATGCCACAGCTTTTTCAACAAATTTTTTAACTTCTTCAAACGAAAGTTTTTTTGACTTCTTAAGTTCCTCGGCTATGCTATTGAAATACCCGCTTAATTTTTCGCCTGAATAATCAAATGAAGAGTTTTCAAGGAGAATCTTGCGGTCTTTATAAATGAGATAATCCAGTTCGCCTGAAATGTATTTTATTATTGCAGGATGAAGCTCAAGGTTAACAAGCTTTTCAATTGTGAAGGAAGATCCAAGATTATTAATTTTATTTAAGTTATAATCGGTTATAAACTGTATCTCTTTTTCATACATATCCCGGTCTTTCACATTAATCCTTAGAGTGAAAATAAAAAAATCCCTGCTAAAAGAATAATATCGGCGCATTTCTTATTTACCTGTGAACAGGTAGTATAAGTACGACAACATAATAGCGTTTTGTTCGATTGCTAAACGGGATTGGAAAGATTAGTTTTATACTCAAGATAATGATTCAGAAGATAGAGAAAGAAAAGATGATTAAGATTTTTGCTACGATGTTTGAGACTTTGAATTTGCTGAGAATTCCTGACCGGGAAGGAACCTGGCGGAACTTCTGAATAAAAGGCTTTACATTCTGCTAAGTATGTATGAGTGATGAAAATATGAACAGAATGTTAATGAATGATAAAATGATGAGAATTTGAAAAAGTTTGTAAAGCCTGATTGAAATAACGGAGACCCTGCTGAAAATTCCCGATGTTTGTACTACTCTATTTGCCGAACCGAACACCAGATAAAACAGTAGGGTTTCTTGTTTTAAAGACTCTGTATAAATTCCCTTGTTCTTGACGTTCTAAAATTGAAGATCATATAACATCTAAATTCAATAATTGATTTTTCCCCAACAGCCTGCTAACTCTCGCTCAATTAATCCTGATCTCTGCCAGTACAGGCATATGATCGGAAGGATATCTACCATCAAATGTATCCATAATTATTTGATGCTTGTTAACTTCAATATTATTCCTGATAAAGATATAGTCAATTTTATTCCCTTCTTCCAGGAATCTTCCAAAATCGTTAAAAGTAATGTTTGAACCGGAGCTGTCGGTCTTAGCAATTTTTTGCGTATCGAATAAATAATTTTTCCTGCCACCGGTAAGAATTTTATATCCTCCGAAATCAGCTTTGAAATTAAAATCTCCTGTTATTATAGCAGGAGTTTTACCTGTAACTTCAGCAACTTTATCGTTAAGAAGATTAGCGCTTTCCAGCCTTGCTATTCTACCTTTATGATCGAAATGAGTATTGAAATGATAAAAAGTTTTACCAGTGGTTTTATCTCTCAATTTTGCCCAGGTAATTATTCGGTTCAAAGCTGCATCCCAGCCGATAGATGGTTTTTCAGGAGTTTCCGATAACCAAATTGTAGTGTCATCCAGGACTTCAAATCTTTTTTTACTGTAAAAGATTGCCGAATACTCTCCTCCTTCAGCACCGTCATCTCTTCCAACACCTACCCAGGTAAAATCGGGAAGTAACTTTGTTAAATCATCAAGCTGGATTTTTAATGCTTCCTGCAAACCTACAATATCTGCGTTGTAAGTTTTGATAATTGAAGCAACCAGCTCTTTCCTGTTATTCCAGGAATTAATTCCCTCAGATTTTTCATCGCCCGCATAACGTATGTTATAAGTTATTACCGTAATCAAGCCATGATCATCCTGAGGATGCAAAGCCTGGCTAAAGCCAAATAATAACAAGATGGGTAAAAAAATATTTTTCATTAGTCCTAAAGTATAAATTTATTTTGTTTTTTTAATTGGTTTCAAGGGGAACTATTCTTGTTCTTCGATATGTTAATTAAAAAAATTTTTATCCCTTAATAGTCTCTGAGATTAGAGAATTGAATTCATCTAAAGCTTGTTTATTAACAGATACTATCACATGCCTTCCATCTTTTTCAGCATTCAAAAGACCGGCTTCAGTAAGGATCTTTAAATGATGAGAAACCGTTGGCTGCGAAAGTTCGGCTATCTTTTCGGCATCTCCACAAGAAACACTCCCCTTCTTTGCGATCTCTTTAAGTATTCGTATCCTCGTTTTGTCGGAAAGAGCTTTAGCTATTTTTACAATATTTTCTTCTACGGTTTTCATATTTATATATCGAAATATATCAATATGTTAATCTATTGTCAAGCATTTTTCGAGGTGAAATTTATTAAACGTTTTTCTTCTACAAGTAGTTCTCTTCAACAGAAAAATTTTATCTTACGATTGTTTGCTAACTCAACTTTTACCATATTTTAATCGAATTATCCAAATTATTTTAACTACTTTGATTTTCGAATCGGTAATCTATAATTACTTATTCATCTATTTATAAAAAAGTTTCAAGAGAGCACAAAAAAATCAGAGTTAATCTCAGGAGATAGAAATGACAAAAAAAACTTTCCTTACTTTTTGCTTATTAATTATTTTTTCCTTTGCCATTTCTCAAATCCTCGGTCAGGAAAAAATAAATATTGCCAAATCTGTCTTTAAAAATTCTACTCTTTTAATTGACCCGATAACGAAAACACCTTCAAATATAAGGCTTGCAGAAGATAATTATATCCCTTTAAATTCTTTTTTTAACGAGTACAAAAAAACATTTGGATTATCAGACGATAATGAAATCAGATCTTACAAAATTACGACTGATAAACTGGGGCAAACTCATCACCGTTATAAACAATATTATAAAGGAATTGAATTAGGAGAAGTTCAATTTATTTTGCACGAAAAGAACGGCATGGTTTTTCACGCCAACGGAAAGCTCATTCACAATCTCAATTTAAATGTAACCCCTTCTTTTTCTGAAAGTGAAGCATTACAATATGCTTTATCTTACGTTAATGCTGAATCTTATATGTGGGAGAATAAGAAAAACGAAGCCTATATTAAAAAGGAGCAAAGTAATCCCGATGCAACTGTGTATCCAAAAGGTATCCTGATGCTTAGTGCAAAGAATTTTGATATAGCACCTGAGAATTTTCATCTGATTTACAGATTCGATATTTATTCTGAAAAACCTATGGACAGGTACTATGTAGATGTAGATGCCAACACTGGTGAAATCATTAATAAAATTTCAAGAATTCAAGCTGGTGATGTTCTGGGTCAGGGCACTTCAGTTTATAACGGAACTGTTTCTTTAACAGTAGCCGATACTGCAATTACAACTGTAGAATCGAGCAGATGGCATCTGGACACATGGAATGCTTATTCCGGAGAGAGTTGGTGGATAGCGGATCCAAACCTTGGAAATCAGGGTGGTTATGACAATGTCTGGTACGAAGCTTTGGATACGGATCCGATATCTTTATCTGGCGATAATCTTATGTTACAAAGTTGAAACTCCGGGTGGCGAACCTGAGGGTTATAATGGCTGGGACGGTATGAATGTGAGAATTTCTACTGATGGTGGCAGTACGTGGCAGGTTCTGCAAAACCCTGTTCCTGCTTACACAAAATCAAGTTTATACAGTTTTGGAGAAGAGCATGGTGAAGGTACAGGTATTCCCGGCTGGGCAGGAGAACTGAATAATTGGACTAGTGTCTCTATTGACTTATCGGGATATGCAGAACAAACAATTAAAATCAGATTTGCTTTTGCATCCGATCCGGGTTATTCAACAAATGATGGTGGACCGGATTTATTCGGATGGCAAATTGATAATATTAGTGTTACTAGTTCATCCGGCACTTTATATAGCAATGATGGAAATGTTAATGGAATTACTGCAGTCAATCTTGTAAAGGAAGTCGCATATATCGAGGGAAATTATAGATTAAGACAATATGGGCGTGGAGGAGGAATAGCAACTTATGATGCCAAGCATGGAACTTTTATTCCATTATCTGTTGATTTCGTTGACGATGATACTAACTTTAATTTAAGTAATAGCACAGCCGGTGTAAGCGTACACTGGGCTTTGGAAAATGCTTATGATTTTTATTTAAATAACCTGAATAGAAATAGCTTTGATGACAATGGCGGAAAAATGATTGCCTATGCTCATTATGATGATGGATTGCTTAATGCAAGTTGGGATGGAGTTAGAATGAAATTTGGAGATGGCACTTTAAACAACAATCCGGTAGTATCAATTGATATCGTTGCACATGAGTTTACTCATGGAATTACACAATACACTGCCGGTCTTATATACCAAAACGAGCAAGGAGCTCTGAACGAATCATTTAGCGATATTTTTGGTGCCACAATAGAATTTTATACACTGGGCTCGGAAGCAGATTGGTTTATTGGTGAGGGCGAAGCTAGATTTCGTTCAATGTCTAATCCTAAGCAATATGGTGACCCAGACACTTACTTTGGGGAAAATTGGAATTCCACTACTTCTGATAATGGGGGCGTTCACACAAACAGCGGTGTGCAAAATTTTTGGTACTATCTTTTAAGTGAAGGAGGAAGCGGAGTTAATGATAACGGATATTCTTATTCGGTTACCGGTTTAGGTATTGACCAGGCATCACAAATTGCATACAGTAATTTATCCAATTATTTATTTCCAACCTCAGAATACTCCGATGCCCGCTTAAATTCTATGTATGCAGCTATGGATTTATTTGGTGAAAATTCATCCGAGTTTCAATCTGTTGTTGAAGCCTGGAACGCAGTGGGCGTATTAAAACCGGCATTTGTTCCTACAGTGGGTTTTGATACAGATACAATAAACTTTTCGGCTGAAGCATCTGTTGCAACAGATACAGTAGAAGTAACTATCACAAACTACGGAGTTGAAGTTCTTGAAATTACTGATATTCAGATTACGGGGTCTACCTTTCAAATATTAAACCCCCCTGCACTTCCTGATACTTTAGACTATGATGAAAGTATAACTGTAAAAATTGTTTTTGCCCCATTGGAGGATGGTGATCAGGCAGGATCATTATCCGTATCAAGTAACGACCCTGCTAATCCCGTCAAAGAACTGATACTGAAAGGCGTGGGATACACAATTGCCCCAGCTGTCGACGGTCAAATTTATGCAGTTACAACTCAGGCAAGCAGTCTCTTCTTAACACTTAATCAAAGCGATGGTACAGGCTCCGAGGTAGGCTCCGCAGGTTCCGTGAGGCTTTACGGTACAGCCATACAACCATTAACAGGATTAGTAATTGCAACGGCTATTGTTCCGGATATTACTCCCTTGTTAAAAATTGATGCCAAATCCGGTAAAGGATATGAAGCAATTTCATTGCCGGTTTTTAATATAAGAGCAATTGCTTTTGATTCTAATGGCGATTTATACGGTGCAACATATTCAGGTGATTTATATCTGATAAATTATGAAACCGGGGATTTAACATTTATAGGGCAAACAGGGATTTCCACACTTTCAAGTCTGGCAATTAACCCTTTAGATAATCAACTCTGGGGAACTCCATTAAAGGATGATATTTATAAAATAGACAAAACGAATGCACAAACTACATTAGTTGGTAATACAGGTTTTACATTAACTCCTGCTATTGCTTTTGATTCGGAAGGTAAACTCTATGGATCTTCAGGTTTGTCTCAAACTATCAATAGTGAATTGATTATGATCGATACCTCGGATGGAACAGGTACCCTAATTGGTTCTATAGGCTTTAAAGCTGTTTCCGGCTTAACTATAAAGGGTTCTGTTGTTGTAAGTACAAATGAAAAAAAATCAGATCAATTTCCAACAGTTTATAACCTTGCTCAGAATTACCCAAACCCTTTTAACCCGACGACAAAAATAAAATTTACAATTCCTGAAGAAGGAACAAAGCATTCTTTGTTAGTACAATTAAAAGTTTACGACGTGTTAGGCAATGAAGTAGAAACTTTGGTAAATGAGATAAAACCTGCAGGGAACTATGAAATTAATTTCGATGCTTCCGGTTTATCAAGCGGCGTTTATTTCTACAAACTAATAGCAGGTGATTATCTTTCAACGAAGAAGATGTTATTAATAAAATAAAACCGACTCTCATTCACTAAAACAAATGAGATTTGTAGAACAAGGAAATCATTTCCTGTAAGATAGCCTTACATGATTCTAAAATATGCTGAATTTGAGCTTTTTTTAGCATTTTGGAAGTAGTAATACTTCTACAAACTAATAGCAATTTCTTCTATTTTTATCCCGCTCTTTTTGTTTTAGTTTAACAACAGAGATTATGATTAAGTAATGATTGATGATTTGTTGTTTGATAATTTGATTTAACGATGTTTACAAGCTTTACGATGTTGAGACTCAGGAATTGTATGATTAGTGAATGAATGATATGAACAAGAATTGGTAAAGAGAGACCGTAAAGTTATTCCTATTAAAAAGACTCCGCTAACCATGGAGTCTTTTTTATTTTAAATCACTTTTCAACTTAGGAAAATAATGACTCCTGGTTGATTAATAAAACAGTCGATCGATGTTTATTTCCATTCTTGAACTTACCCCGCCTTTAAGTTATTTTTGATTGTGTAAATTAACAGAGGGAGATAAATATGCCGAAATACACGCTCACAATTAATCAAAAAAAATTCAACGTGCAAACCGATGCAGGTACTCCATTGCTTTGGGTTCTACGGGATAATCTCGGATTAACCGGAACCAAGTACGGATGCGGAGAAGGAATCTGCGGCTGCTGCACAATCCATGTAGATGGGAAAGCGGAACGATCATGTACTCTCAATGTTGAAGATATTGGTGAAAGCCCGATTACAACAATTGAAGGTTTAGCAGAAAATCCTGACCACCCTATATTCAAAAAATGGATCGATCTTGAAGTATCTCAATGCGGTTACTGCCAGCCGGGACAAATAATGACCCTTGCAGCAATGCTCGAACAAAATGCTTCAAGAAAAGAAATTGATGATGCAATGGATTCGGTTTTATGCCGGTGCGGAACCTATCACCGTATAAAAAAAGCTGTTGATGAGCTTGCGGAGGAAAAGCTGTGATGGAAAATTTAAATAAAACAACACGCCGCCAATTTATTAAAGTTGCTGGATTAAGCGGAAGTGGTTTATTCCTCGCTTCATTTGTTCCTTTACAAAATATTTTTGCAAACCCCGGCGAAGATCCGAAAATATTTGCGCCAAGTGTTTATCTTAAAATTGATTCAAACGGGATTGTAACAATAATCTTTCACAGATCAGAATTAGGACAAGGCGTAAAAACCGCACTGCCTATGCTTGTTGCAGAAGAGCTTGAAGTAGATTGGAACAAAATTGTTATCGAACAATCAGATGCTGACGCTAAATATGGCAATCAAACAACAGGCGGAAGTACAAGCATAAGAGTAAACTGGGAACCTTTGCGCGTCGCAGGTGCAACTGCCAGAGTAATGTTGATTACAGCAGCAGCTTCAAAATGGAATATATCTCCTGAAAATTGCTATGCTGAAAACGGATTCGTTATTAATAAACTGAATAATCAAAAATTCAGCTACGGCGCTTTAGTAGAAGACGCTTCTAAACTCCCGGTACCAAAAAATGTTAAACTAAAAGATCCAAAAGATTTTAAACTGATTGGCAAACGAATCCACAGAGTTGATACGCCTGATAAGATTTACGGCAAAGCAAAGTTCGGGATCGATATCGTTATTCCGGGAGTTTATTATGCTGCCGTCAGCCGTTGCTCTACTTTCGGAGGAAGTGTAAAAAGCTTTGATGCCACAAAAGCAAAATCTCTTCCTGGTGTAATTGATGTTGTCCGGATATCAAATGGAGTTGCAGTTATTGCCGATTCTACCTGGCATGCCTTTAATGGAAGAGATGCTCTTGAAGTAATTTGGGACTTAGGTCCAAATGCTAACGTAAATACTGAAGATATTCGTAATGAATTAATTAGGCAGTCGAAAACAGAAGGATTTGAATTCGAAGGAAGAGGAAATGTTAATAAAGACATTGAAAAAGGTGAGAAAGCAATCGAAGCAACGTACGAAGTACCATTCATTACTCATGCTCCTCTTGAACCGATGAACTGCATTGCGAAAGTTGAAAACGGAAATGCAGAGCTTTGGGTCGGTTCACAAACTCCACAAGATGCAAGAAGCAGTGTTGCAAGAGTTCTTGGAATGAACGAAGCTAATGTTACTGTTCATATAACACTAATGGGAGGGGGTTTTGGCAGAAGGCTTGTCAACGATTTTGCTGTCGAAGCTGCCGAGATTTCCAAAGTGAGCGGTAAGCCAATTAAGCTTACGTGGACACGTGAAGAAGATATGAAATTCAGCTTTTACCGTCCTCCAAGTATGCATGTGTTAAAAGGTTCAGTTACCGAAAATGGAACGCCGCTAAAGTTTTCTCATCATGTAATTGCACCATCAATTATACAAATGCGTTTTTACAGGGAGCTTCCTCCAAAGGATTATGATATAAAAGAAGGAACAGTTGATCTTCAATATAATATTCCTAATATGAGCATAAGAGGTACTACAATCGAAACTCACGTTCCTATTTCGTGGCTGCGATCTGTTTACCATACACAAAACCCTTTTGCGGTTGAATTATTCATTGATGAAATGGCTTATGCGGCTAATAAAGATCCATATGAATTCAGGAGAGATATGCTGCCGGACGATTCCCGTTTAAAGAATGTGCTGAATGTTGCTGCTGAAAAATCCGGCTGGGGTAAAGCTTTGCCGAAAAGTAAAGGAATGGGGATAGCGATTTCAGAATGTTATGAAAGTTACTCTGCCCAGGTAGCAGAAGTAACTGTCGAGAATAATAAAATTAAAGTCGATCGCTTTGTTGTTGTGATAGATTGCGGAATTGTAGTTAATCCAGATCTTGTGGAATCGCAGATGCAAGGTGCGATTGCGTTTGGATTATCTGCTGCTTTGAAGGGAGAGATAACAATAAAGAACGGAGGAGTTGAACAAAGTAATTTTGATGATTATCAAATCCTGACCTATAATGAAATGCCCGTTGTTGATGTCCACTACATTCAGAATAATTATAAAGTAGGCGGAGTTGGTGAAGTTGGAATTGCTGCCTGTGCGCCGGCGCTTTGCAATGCAATCTTTGCTGCAACAGGAAAAAGAGTCAGAAGGCTGCCGGTTAGGTTAAGCGCTACTTAAAATGTTTGAATTTGAAGTTTTTTAGAACAAAAAGAGGTAGTTGTATTTCTACAAATGAATGGCAATTACTTCTATTTATTTGCTCCTCCTTTTGTTTTAGATTTATACCAGAGATTATGATTAAGTTATGATATACGATTTGTTATTTGAGATTTTGATTTAACGATGTTTACAAGCTTTACGATGTTGAGACTTTTGTAATGTATGATTAGTGATGAATGATATGAACAAGGATTGGTAAAGTGAGACCGTAAAGTGCTTCCTATTAAAAAGACTCTGCTAACTACAGAGTCTTTTTTATTTTAAATGAATCGCCAAGCCAAAAAACACAGTCTTATTCATACAGAACCTGCTCATCTGTATAATATGTAATACGGTTTCCAAGATTTTCTTTTTTGATAATGCCGCCAGTTGGAGAATGTGTTAATTTTGAATTGTGCACTTTAAGGAAATCTCTTATTTCTCCACGAATTATATCGGGATCTCTCTTAGTTATTTCTTCCTCCGCATCGACTAATACTTTGTTAATGCTGTTATATAATTCCTTTATTACTTTATCCGGAATTTTACCTGATTTTGAAAGCGGGTGAATTTTTGCATCCCACAAAATTTCATCCACGTACGCATTCCCGATTCCTCTTACAAATTTCTGGTCAATCAGCAGATCTTTTATTCTTTTTGACTTATATCTTTTAAATCCGTGCTCTAAATATTCCTTGTTAAATTCTTTTGAGAATGCATCCGGCACTTTAGGTTTTTCAGGATTAAGTTTCACATTTGCATATTGCTGCCAGTCTGTTAAAGCTAATCCTGTTTTATCTTCAAAAAGGAGTTCGATAATTCTATTTTTATAATTATTTGTCTCATGAAAAAGATGGAACTCCCCGTTAAGCATTAAATGAAAAGCTAAAGTCTGCTCTCCTTCAAAAACAAAAAATAATTCTTTCCCTTCCCTGTTAATCGACTTTAATTTCTTCCCTTCTAATTTCTCTTTTAAGGTAGTCTGGGGAACACTTACTTTATTAGCACTGGCAATGGTTACTTTAATTAATTTTTTCCCGCCAAATTTCTTTTCTAAATTTTTTCTGAATACTTGTAAGTCGGGCAATTCCGGCATTGTTTACTCTAAAGTTTTTATGTTATGTTTAAAATTAAAGGCAAAGTATTCAAAGATCATTATTCTCTTATAGTATTAATTAATTTATCATAATCTGAATGCGATCCAATCCAGGACCAAATAATCTCATCCTTTTCGATAACTCCAACAGCCCGATAATCTTTTGTAATTCTGACTGAAAAAATATTACGGTTAGAATGAATTTTCTTAAAACGCAAACTCGAATGATAAGGATCTTTGCGAAAGAGTTGATAAGATTCTTTTGCTTTCTTTTTTATTTCGGCGGGGAGATTATTATAGCTTTTCCAGAACTTATCTGTAGTTCTCGATTTCACAGGCGGTCAAAATCCATAGAAATGGTTTTCCCCTTTTTGTAAGCCTCAATAGTTTCATCAGCAAGCTTATCTAATACATCTTCAGACTCAGAAAAACTTTTTGTCCATTCTTTTTCTGTTTCCAATTCGTCTATCAACCACTTTGCAACAGCATTCTGCTCAACGGCAGGAAGTTTAGATGCCTTCTTAAACGCTTTTTCTAATAACTTAGTCATTTTTTCTTTCTGTTTTCAGATTAAATATAATATAAAGAATCCTTTTTTGGTAGGCTTATTTTAGGGAGATGCTGAAACAAGTTCAGCATGAGAAAAAATAAAACCCTAAACTTTCTCTTCGCTCTTTGCAAATGCCCTTATATACTCTCTTCTTAGTTGTGCAATAACATCCATCGGGATTTCTTTAGGGCATTCTGCAGAACAGGCTTCCGTATTTGTGCAGGCGCCAAAACCTTCTTCCTCCATTTGTGCAACCATTGCCATAACTCTTTTTTCTCTTTCAGGTTTGCCTTGCGGCAGTCTTGCAAGGTGGGCAACTTTAGCAGAAACAAATAACATTGAAGATGCATTCTTACATGCTGCAACACACGCACCACATCCGATACACGCAGCAGCATCTATAGCAGATTCCTGTACATCTTTGGGGATGGGAAGTGCATTTGCGTCAGGTGCACCGCCAGTGTTAACGGAAATAAATCCGCCTGCAGCCATTATCCTGTCAAACGCAGAGCGGTCTACAACCAGATCTTTTATAACCGGAAAAGCTTTTGCTCTCCACGGTTCTATTACAATTGTATCGCCGTCTTTAAAGCTTCTCATATGAAGCTGGCAGGTAGCAGCGCCAACCTGCGGTCCATGTGCACGACCATTAATATACATTCCGCAGCTTCCGCATATTCCTTCGCGGCAATCGTGATCGAATGCAATCGGCTCTTCTCCTTTTTTTATTAACTCTTCATTCACTACATCGAGCATTTCAAGGAAAGAAGTGTCCGTAGAAATATCCTTCGCTTCATAATCGACAAATTTTCCTTTAGCATTTTTATTCTTCTGCCGCCAAACTTTAAGATGTAAATTCATAATATCTAAAATTTATTTTGATATTTATTGCCCCGACCTTCAGGTCGGGGATTGATGAATAAAAAACTATTTAGGCTTTAGCCTCATATTAACTGCAAATGTGGCTAAAGCCAAAAATACTCCTTCTTTTAACCCACGACCTAAAGGTCGTGACTATTGACCAATTCATTCTTGAACTTGCTCTTACTTATAACTTCTCTGCGTTAACTGCACATTCTCAAACACAAGTTCTTCTTTGTGCAATTCAGGTTCTGCGTTAACTCCTTTAAATTCCCAGGCTGCTGCATAAGCAAAATTTTCATCATCACGTTTTGCTTCATTCTCTTCAGTCTGGTACTCTTCCCTGAAATGACCGCCACACGATTCTTTCCTGTGAAGTGCATCTTTAGCAATTAACTCACCAAGCTCAATAAAGTCAGCAACCCGTCCCGCTTTTTCAAGAGACTGATTGAGTTCTTCATTCTCTCCAAGCACTTTAACATTCTTCCAGAAATCTTCCCTTATCCCTTTAATTTTTGATATAGCTTCTTTTAAGCCTTTTTCATTTCGTGCCATTCCAACGTTATCCCACATTACCTGCCCAAGCTCTCGATGCAATTCATCAACTGTTTTATTTCCTTTAATTGATAAAAGTTTTTTTACGTCCCCTTTAACATTATTTGCTGCTTCAGTAAAGGCTGGATGTTTCTCATCAACTTTATCTTTTTTAAGTTCAGCAAGATAACCGCCGATTGTATAAGGAATAACAAAATAACCGTCTGCAAGTCCCTGCATTAAAGCGCTTGCACCAAGCCTGTTTGCACCATGGTCAGAGAAGTTGCATTCACCGAGCGCAAAAAGCCCCGAAACGGCTGTCATCAAATTATAATCAACCCAAAGCCCGCCCATTGTGTAATGAACTGCTGGATATATTCTCATTGGTACTTTGTAAGGATCTTCATCAGTAATTCTTTTGTACATATCGAAAAGGTTGCCATATTTTTCTTTTATATTATCTGCACCGAGACGTTCAATTGCATCGGCAAAATCGAGATAAACGGCATTCATTCTTTCACCGACACCTTTACCGGCATCAACCTGTTCTTTTGCATTTCGTGAGGCGACATCTCTCGGAACAAGATTTCCGAATGAAGGATATTTTCTCTCGAGGAAATAATCTCTTTCGTTTTCAGGAACCTGATCAGGCGATCTTTTATCTGAAGGATTTTTCGGAACCCAGACTCTTCCATCATTCCTCAAGCTTTCGCTCATCAAAGTTAATTTGGATTGATAATGTCCTGTAACAGGAATGCAGGTAGGATGAATCTGTGTAAAACATGGATTTGCAAAAAAAGCACCTTTCTTGTAAGCACGCCATGCCGCTGTAACATTAGAACCTTTTGCATTTGTAGAAAGGAAATATGCATTGCCATAACCGCCTGTGCAAAGCAAAACTGCATCTCCAGAGTGAGATTCAATTTCCCCTGTTACCATATTGCGTGCAATAATTCCTCTCGCTATTCCATCAACTACAACTATATCAAGCATTTCATGACGTTCAAACATTTCAACTTTCTTTAATCCAACCTGGCGCATTAAAGCACTGTATGCACCAAGTAAAAGCTGTTGTCCCGTTTGTCCCCTTGCATAAAATGTTCTTGAAACCTGCGCACCGCCGAAAGACCTGTTATCGAGCAACCCTCCATATTCACGGGCAAATGGAACTCCCTGTGCAACACACTGATCAATAATATTTACGCTTAATTCTGCAAGCCTGTAAACATTTGCTTCACGTGCACGGTAATCACCGCCTTTAATTGTATCGTAAAAAAGTCTGTAAACACTATCGCCGTCATTCTGGTAATTTTTTGCTGCATTAATTCCACCTTGTGCTGCAATACTGTGCGCCCTTCTTGCACTGTCCTGGAAACAAAATGATTTTACATTATAACCAAGCTCAGCAAGTGATGCAGCAGCAGAAGCTCCTGCAAGCCCGGTTCCTATAACTATAATATTATATTTTCTTTTATTGGCTGGATTAATAAGCTTAAGCTTGAATTTATGATTTGTCCATTTCTCTTCTAATTTTCCGGCGGGAACTTTTGAATCCAATCCCGCAGAGCGGGATTTTACTTCGCTCAACATCTCAATTCCCTCCCGCGTTAAATAAAAAATATAAAGGAATTAATGCAAAACCTGCACAAAGCAAAATCGAAAAAACAATTCCGAAATTTTTTATAATGGCAGTGTATTTGTTATATCTTATTCCCAAACTCTGAAAAGCACTCTGAAATCCATGCACCAGGTGAAATGCTAAAAAGATTAATGCTATTATGTAAAAGATAGAATAGTATGGATTTGAAAAAGCCTCTACGGCTCCTTCATACATAGTATTTGACGGATTGCCCAATCTATACGGAAAAAAGAAAGTTCTTAAATGAATTACTAGAAAAATAAAAACTATCGTTCCTCCCCAAATCATAAACCTTGAAAAGAAAGTGCTGTTTTCAGAAGGATCATTAACTTTATAACTAAATCCCCTGGCTACCCTGTTGCCCCACCAGAGTCTTACACCATTAACAATATGATATATTATAAAAAAGAATAAACCAATTTCTACAATTCTTACAGGAATATTAAGACTGCCCGCCATAAATGCCGAGTATTCTTCAAAGATTTTTCCATTGTCATTTAAAAGAAGGAGTAGGTTACCGGCAAGATGTTCAACTAAAAAGAGTATAATGAACAAACCGGTTAAAGCCATAACAATCTTCTTGCCGACGGAGGAATCAATAAACCTGAAGAAGCCGCTCATTAGGAATTCCCCGTTTGAAATATGAAAGTAGTGAGTTTAGTTCTGAAAGGATTTTCTAAAAGTGACATCGAATATTTATGTCTACAAATTTAAGATTAAACTTAACACAAGGATAAAATTATTTAATATGAGCGTGAAATGCAATTTATAAAGTTAAGATTGCACTAAATAAAATTTATTTTTTTTGTTGCTTAATAAATTCAAGATTTCTTTTTGCTCCTTTAGTATTCGGATGATCTTTCCCAAGTAATTTTTTAAACTTATTATAAGCTGCTTCTGCTAATTTTTTTGCCTGTTCATACTTTCCTAAATCCTGATACACTAAAACTAAGTTGGACTGGCTTATCGCTACATTTGGATGATCCTCACCAAAGTTTTTTATAACTGATTCTAATGATTTTTCTAATAATTCAACTGCTTGTTCATGCTTTCCTAAATTCTGATATACTAAAGCTAAATTAGATTGACTGACTGCTACGTTTGGATGATTCTCGCCATAGTTTTTTATGGCTGATCTTAATGCTTTGCCCAATAACTCTTCAGCCTGTTCATACTTTCCTAAATCCCTATATACGGTAGCTAAATTCGATTGTCTAATTGTTACATTTGGATGATCCTTGCCAAAGTTTTTTATATCTGATTTTAATGCTTTCTCTAATAATTCTGCAGCCTGTTCATATTTCCCTAAATCCTGATACACTAAAGCTAAGGAGGATTGACTACGAGCTACATTATGATGATTCTCTCCAAAGTTTTTTATATCTGACTTCAATGCCTTCTCTAATAACTCTTCAGCTTGTTCATACTTTCCTAAGGCTTGGTATACAGCAGCTAGGTTAGATTGACTGGCTGCCACAGCCGGATGGTCTTCTCCGAAGTTTTTTATATCCGATTCTAATGCTTTCTCTAACAAATCTGCGGCCTGTTCATATTTTCCCAAATCTCTATATACAGAAGATAGATTCGATTTTCTGATTGTTACATTAGGATCATTCTCCCCAAAGTTTCTTATATCTGATTCTAATGTTTTCTCTGATAATGCTGCGGCTTTTTCATACTTTCCTAAAGTTTGGTACACAGTAGCTAAGTTGGATTGACTGACTGCGACAGCCGGATGGTCCTCTCCAAAGTTTTTTATATCTGATTCTAATGCCTCCTCTAACAAATCTGCGGCCTGTTCATATTTTCCCAAATCATAATACACTAAGGCTAAGTTGGATTTACTGCGAGTTACATTCGGGTTATCTTCTCCAAAGTTCTTTATATCTGACTTTAATGCCCTTTCTAGCGATCTTCTTGCGGTTTCATATCTACCAAATTCTTTAAGAATAATACCTATTCTATTCAGGTATAAACTTAATATTCCTGTAGAGTCAACAATCGCATTTTCATCTTTATATTTATACTCAATAAACTCCAATATTGATAAGCCATATTCAATGTACATAAATTTATCAACTGGATTATCTTTTGATTGATCATAGTCAAAAAATTCAAGGAAGTAATTGAATATATTTCTAACATTATTAAGCTCTGGTATGAATTTAGCCAAAGCTACTTCTTTAATTATCTGGTGTGATATTACATAGTCACCCATTTCAACAAGAAAACCTTTTTTAATTAGAGAATTTAAATTTTTATAAAATTCTGTTTCAGCTAGATTTTTTGAACCAGTAATCTCGGCAATAAAATCCATTTTTATTTCGGTTGAAGGTAAAATACAAAATTGTTTAAGCAGCCATATCTCATTATCACTCAGGTACATAAAATCAATTAAACTAAAAAGATGAGTATAAATTTTAGCTTCTTTTTCTGAATGGTTTGTAAAAACATTTACTGCAAGTTTTTTATTCTCAAATTCATGTTTTTTTATTAAATCAAAGGCTTCCTCAAGTGTCAGTCCTTTATTTATTTTCAGTGCCTTAGATATTAATTCAATTGTAAGAGTATGATAACCAATATATTTTAAGAGTTCATCAAGAATTTCTGGATTACATTCTCCATTATAATTCTGTAAAAAAAGCTCACGTGATTTTTCAGGTAATAAAAAACCAAGTTGATACTCAAAAAATTTGTTTAATTTGTGGCGGGACGTGAGAATAAGTTTCCAATTGTTTTGCAAATATTCTGATATTTTAAAAAGCAGTTGTTCTTCTTCACTACTTACATTATCCAGAATAATAAGGTTATTTCCTAAAATTCCACTTATCCTATTAAGCAATAAATCAATTGCGTCATTTTCTCTTTTCTGAGTAATTAGTTCACTAATCTCTTCTTTCATTCCTAAGTTATTAATCAAAGCAATATTAGAAAGCATTGAATCTTTCAGGGTGGGGACAGCAGTTATCCAAACAATATGCTCATATTCATTTTGGTTTTGCTGCACAAAAGCTTTTGCAAGAGTTGTTTTGCCGATCCCACCAATACCGTTTATCGACAAACTATTGTTATCAATTTTTAAATAATCCTTTATTTCTCCCAATTCCTCTGATCGGCCAACCACTTGGTTTAAGATTAAATGTGGAATTGGATTTAAATTTTTAGAGTACTCATTTTTTTGTTTTTCTAATTTTTTATCTTTGTCCGATTTTTTATAAACTATTACCTTAACAGAATTACTTTTTAAAATAAATTCAGCTGGTATAAATCCATTATCTTTTAATACTTTTTGCACTCTTTTTATTCCTTTTGCAGCAGACTCAATGATACCATAAAAAAAGAAAATATATGCAATTTGTTTATGTTTTATATATGATTGAGTAATCGACTCATGATTCATTGGATTTATATTTTGTGGAAACTGCCCAGGATTTATTATCTCCATTCTATCTGGGTATATTGATACACTTACCTCTGTATTAATTTCTTTATCATAATCTCGGTGTACTAATGCATTTGCTACTAGTTCATAAAATACAATTTTAGGTATTTCATATTCTTCTTGTCGTGTTGAAAAATTTCTAATTAAATACAAATTTTTCATTATATGTTCTGTTAGAGTTTTATATTGTTGTATAATATTTCCTCTAACTATTTCATTTATTCCAATTTCCATTCCCTCTTTATCTCTATAAACAAAAAACCGTGATGGTGAAGCACTTTGACATACTTCTGATATGTACTCAAATCTACCAAAACACAAAAATGTACCTTTAATGAGTAACTCATTTCGTAGTAACTCTAATTTTTTTAAGATAATCTTGGGGGGATCCAATGGGTTAATTTGTAAATTGATTAATTCTTTCTTTACTCTATCTAAACTAAAAAATGTATTTAATTGTTCAATATCGAAATGTGATAAATCATATTCATATAAATTTTCTGATGTGTTGATTCCCTGATTATTTTGTATTATTTCTATTGAGTTTTTATATTTTAGGAAATCATCGGACTTAGTTCGCTGAAAACTTTTGCTAAAAAATAATTCAAGATTTTCTCTTGTTCTTTCTCGTAGGGTTTCCCACCTATCATACTCTTCGTAATTTGTTTGCCCTTCTTTTTGTAAAGATTCTTTTAATTCTAAGACTTCATCATACATTTTATTTTCAGCTTTGTTTTTAGCTGAAAAGCCTTGTTTGAAGAAAACAAAAACTTTTTTCTTTTTAGTTCGAGCCAACTGATATTCTTCAAAAGTGAATTTTCCAATCTTTGAGTAAAACAGAGCAATAATTACATCTGAACCTTCAAGCAATGGATTTATTTCATCCTGAATCCTTGCTTTATCATAACTACCGCTTGGTATATCAGTTTCCCACATTACAGGGTCACAAAAAAGTCCTTCAAAAAGTTTTTGCAAATGATTAAATATTGATGGGAATAAATCACGTTCTTCTTTTAGTTCGTTTGAAGAAGCGATAAAGATCTTAATTGTTTTTCTATATGTCATTTGCACCCACCAATAGATAATGCATATGTAAAATAATAGTATTCTGCAAATAACTCACTACAAAAGTTATATTTTTTAGAAAAATTTTGTTTTTAACTCTCTTCATTTTATCTTCCTAACAAGTTCTTAGAAATTTTGATTACGGTGTCCCGGTCCCGACATTTTCGAGATAACGGGAAATATAGGAAAGTCCGGTGAAGTGATTATTTTGTCACATTGAGCCTGTCGAAATGTGACGGCATTCTTCGACCTGCCTTGCCGTCAGGCAGGCAAGCTCAGAATGACAAGAGAAACAAATCATCAATTCCGGCGCTGTCGCGCAACTGTAAATCAATGTAGAATGTATAATGTAGAATTCAGAATGAATTTAATTCTACATTCTTAATTCTAAATTCTACATTGACCAAGCCAGGAGACCTGCCGTAATTCTACCTGCCATCAGGCAGGCGTACTAAATCAACCTTCGCGGAAGAGGTTAGGTTAACGAAAATTCCAAACAAAACAATTTCGTTTAACAACTCCCCACGAAGTTACCACCAATTCTATTAAATATAGGAGTAACTTCTATGGCTAAACTAAAACTTTTTGTTTTTCTTTTCTCGACTTTTTCCTTTGCGCAGACAGATTCGGCAAAGATTTATACACTCTCCGATGTTGTGGTTACTGCAACCAAAACAAGCACACCTTTGTTCGAACTGGCAAATTCAATAACAGTAATTGATTCTGTCGAAATAGAAAGAAAGAAAAACAGCAATGTTCTTGAACTTCTAAAAACAGAATATGGTCTGAATATAACACAGCAAGGCTCTTTCGGTTCTCTTGCAAATGTTTATACAAGAGGAGCAAATACAGGACATACACTTGTCCTTCTGGACGGAATTGAAATTAACATGCCGAGTGACCCGGGCGGAACTTTTGATTTTGGAAATCTTCCTGTTGATAATATCGAAAGGATTGAAATTCTGCGTGGTCCACAAAGCACTCTTTACGGCTCGGATGCCCTGGCAGGAGTTATCAATATTATTACTAAGAAAGGAACCGGCAAACCAAAATTTTTTTTATCAACCGTAGGAGGTTCTTATAATTCTTATAAAGGATTAGCGGGATTAAACGGCAGCTATGATTTTCTTAATTATTCATTAACTCTAAGCAGGTTTAAAACAGACGGCTTTTCATCTGCTTCCGAAGAAACAGGAAATAAGGAAAAAGATGGTTCTTCAAGTTACAGCGCTTCATCAAGGTTGGGGGCTGAGATTACTGATGACTTCGATCTCAATTTTATTTTCAGATTTACAAAAGCAGATGTCGATTACGATCAGTTCGGCGGGCAGTTTGGAGACGATCCGACTTATGTATATAAACTTGAAGAATCTGCATTCAGAACAGAAGGAAAATATTCTGCATTTAATGGATTTTGGGAACAGACTCTTGGAGTTTCCATTTTCAGGAACGTTAGAAAATATTCTAATGATGCTTTTGTTTATGATGCCTCAAGAGCATTTTATGACGGAAGAAAACTAAAGATAGACTGGCAGAACAATTTTTATTTGGCTAACACAAATACTTTAATTTTGGGCGTCGAGACTGAAAAAGAAGAGGCTGAAACAGAATATTATATTTTCTCCCAAACGTTTCCATTAGAAAGTATATTGCCTAAAAGCAGTTCCAGAACTACGGGAGTATACCTGCAGGATCAATTTAAATTGGAAAATTTCTTTGGAACTGCCGGAGTAAGATTTGACGATCATCAAAGATTTGGCTCAACTTTAACTTACAGGTTTGCGCCGGCTTATATAATCTGGGAAACCGGGACAAAACTTAAAGCTACAATTGGCACAGGTTTTAAAGCTCCATCGCTTTACTATCTTTTTGATCCAAGCTATGGAAATCCTGATCTAAACCCCGAAAAAAGTATCGGCTGGGATGCCGGCATTGAACAGTATTTATGGGATTCAAAATTAATAATAGGTGCAACTTATTTTGAAAACTATTTTAAGGATTTATTCGGCTTTGATGAAAATTTTAGAACTATAAATATCAACAAAGCGGAAACGAGAGGGGTCGAGTTTTATTTCATTCTTAATCTCTTAAAAGAAATTTCAACTAAGGGAAATTTCACTTATACAGATTCAAAAGATAAAAGCATGAATTCTCCCGATAAGGATCTTCCGCTTTTAAGAAGACCGAAAATAAAAGCATCTTACGAGGTAAACTACAGCTTTAATGATAAGGCAAATATAAACGGGGAAATTATTTATGCCGGGGAAAGAGACGATAAAGATTTTTCTCAATTTCCTGTTCAAAGAGTAAAGCTGAAGGGTTATTCTATTGTTAATCTCGCTGCATCTTACAAGATTTTTGAATTCCTTCAACTTTATGCAAGAGTTGAAAATCTTTTTGATACCGATTATGAAGAGGTTCTTGGTTATGCCACACCGGGGCTTTCAGGTTATGCCGGAATAAAAATCGGTTTATAATATGATAAATTATTTTTATCTTACAATCAATTAATTAAAGGAGATAATATGAATTCAAACTTAACGCCGAGGTTCCTTGTTTTAGCAGGAATGATTTTAATTGCTGCATTTACAAGACTAATTCCTCATCCGCCAAATTTTACTGCAATTGGTGCAATGGCTTTATTCGGAGGAGCTTATTTTAGTAAGAAAAGTCTTGCTTTTGCTGTTCCTTTAATTGCAATGTTTTTATCAGATATTATAATTGGATTTCACCCGGGAATGTATGCTGTTTATCTAAGCTTTATTTTAATCGTAATGATAGGAATGAGCCTGAAAGACAAAAAGAAAGTGATGAACATTCTCCTGGCTTCGGTTTCTGCTTCGGTATTATTCTTTATTATTACAAACTTTGCACAATGGTTATCATACCCTCTGTATACAAAAGATATCCCGGGGTTAATAACCTGCTATGTTGCTGCAATACCATTCTTTCATTATACTCTTTTAGGCGACCTCTTTTTTGTCGGGATTTTGTTTAGTGCATTTGAATTAGCCAAAGTAAAATTCCCTCAGCTTGAAAAAGTAAAAGCTTAAAGTTTAACCCCACCCGTTCTCCCCTTTAATAAAGGGGAAACGAGGAGGGGTTCTAATTTTTACAATGAAACCTCTCCCTCTATTAATAGACTTTGATGGCGTAATAAGATTAGGTGATGTCCCGGCACCTGATGCAAAAGAATTTTTTAATTTTATAGATAAGAAAAGAATTCCTGCCTGTGTGATAAGCAATTCTACTCTTAAAACTTCTTCGGAAATAAAAGAGTTTTTTCATAACAACAATATTGAGTTTAATATCCCTGCAATTACTGCATCCGAAGCTGCTTTGAAATATGCGCGGGATAAATATAAAAGAGTAAAAGTCTATTGCATTGAAAGCATCAAAAAAATATTTGCTGATCTTTTAGTTGAAAAAAATCCTGAAGCAGTAATAGTTGGTGATCTTGTAGATGGATGGAGCTATGATATTCTTAATCAAATCTTCCGGGATGTTTATGCAGGGGCAGATTTTATTGCAATGCAGAAAAATAAATTCTGGAAACCCGATGGGAAAAATCTTTGTCTCGATGCAGGTTCTTTCATCTCTGCAATTGAATATGCGACCGGAAAGGAAGCTTTACTTATCGGGAAACCTTCTTCTATCTATTTTAGAACAGCATTGAAAATTCTTGGCGATGAAAATTCTTCTTTCTACATGCTTGGAGACGATCTTGAAACCGATATAACCGGTGCTCAAAAAATTGGTGGGAAAGGAATATTAATTTTTACGGGAAAAACAAAATCTCTAATAGAAGTAACAGAAGATTTACCTGCTTACACAACAAACAATCTTCCGGAAGTTATAAAAATACTTGACGGGCTTTATTAAGCAACGAGCTTTATTCCCTGTCTCTCCGCACGTTCCCTGGATAGATAAATAATCTTTTTTAACGTTTCAACATAGCTCAAACCGGATGTTTCCGAAGAACGCATAAAGCCGGCTCCTTCGGTCAGGTCGGGATTCGGATTAACTTCAAGAACATAAAGCTGATTATCTTTTGAGAGCCTCATATCGACACGTGCATAATCCCTGCAGCCCATAGCTTTAAAAGCTTTAAGAGCAGTCTCTTTTGCTTTCTTTTCAATTCTCTTAGGAAGTTTTGCCGGACAGATCGGAATTGTTTTATGATATGCTTCGTGATGAGGATCCCACTTTGCCTGGTAGCTTACAATGTTGTGCAGGTGATCGGGCATTTCACTAAAATCAATTTCACTTATTGGCAAAGCTGCCGGTTCAAGATCACCAAGTACGGCAACGTTTAATTCTCTTCCTTCAATAAACTCCTCTACTAATGCAGGCTGAGTAAAATACTTTATGATATAATCCGTGCGTTCTTTTAGCTTTTCTACATTTTCTACAATAGATTCATTCTCAATTCCCACGCTTGCATCTTCATAAGCCGGCTTAACAATTAACGGGTATTTTAAGCTATGCCTGAAAGACTTCGGTAATTTTTTTAAAATCTTAAATCTTGGAGTTTTTATCCCGATTGCATTCAACAGTCTTTTAGTAAAGATTTTACTCTGGCAATTTGCCAAAGCCATTGGAGGAGCGCCGGTAAAAGGCATTCTGAGCAGTTCCAGTAACCCGACTATGTTCATCTCATTACGGGAATCCTCCTTATATATTTCGACAAAATTGAAGACAATATCCGGCTTGTTCTTTTTTATATCCTTTAAGAGAGAGAGAATATCATCTTTAATATTCAGAGTATAAGCATTTACCCCATTTTTTTTGAGCTTTTGAGCCATAATTTCATATTCTTCAATCGGCGTAATGTTCTCAACCTCAAAATATGGAACAAAACCGAGCTTTTTTTCTTCTAGTTGATTCGGTTTAATGTACAATTCCGGGTGCGGTTCGTTAAAGACTATCGCCACTTTAATTTTTTTTTCCGGCATGCTTAAAAATACTGAATTTTATCTTCTTAAGTAATATTTTGGTAGCCGATATTTTCATCTTTAATCAGAAAGCATTTTTACTTTTTTATGAGCTTCTATCCCCAACCTTATAAATACCAATGTGGTCCGTTTGCTCTTAAGTATGGACTCGTTATGCTTGGTCGTTTTGAAAATGAAAAAGAGATAGGTAAAAAAGCCGGAAGCACATGGTGGTATGGCACCGATGAAATTGGTCTTGCAAAAGCTGCAAAAAGTTTTGACTGCAAGATGAAATATTTCAGAAGAGAAAATGTAAAAGATGCAATTAAAATTTTGACCTATAATCTTAAGAGAGGCTACCCATGCATATTGAGTGTAGATAACTGGGAACACTGGATCACTGTCATTAATGAGCAACGTGGTAAGTTCATTGTTGTAGACAGTGCATTGGATAAAGTAATTGTTATTTATTCACATATTCAATTAGCAAGAAGATGGAAATATATAGACGATGAAAACGGTGAGATAAGTTATGATGGCTATGCTCTTGTTTCAAACAACAAACCTACAACTAAGGCGAAATTCTCACTTGAAAAAGCAAGATACGTGATGCATGATAGAAATAGAGGTCTTGCAAGAAAATGGGATTCTTATTTCAACGATCTTATATTAATTTGCAGACCGAGGTTTCCACATTCGACAAAAACAATTTCCTTCAATGAATTTCTGAGAAGACATGAAAAAATGCTTGTTAACCAAATAGCAAACTGGCACGGAAGTCCTTCGTACAGGGAATTACAAAAAATACTGGATGATATGCAATTTGTAGCTGAGGTTTACAATCTAGTTATTTATATAGAGGATCAGAAAAAAGCTTTAATTGATCTTGCTGCATTACTAATGATGTATGCCTGCGGCAGGTATGGAATGGATCCTATTTATTAATTACTAAGAAAGGATTCCCTGCTTTATGAATAATGAAAACAAAATTACAGGTATTCACCATATTACGGCAATTGCAGGAAACCCGCAGAAAAATATTGACTTCTATGTTAAAGTTCTCGGTCTCAGATTCATTAAAAAGACTGTCAACTTCGATGATCCTCATACCTATCATTTTTATTATGGCGATGAAACAGGAAATCCAGGAACAATCTTAACTTTTTTCCCCTGGACTGAGCACGGCTTTAAGGGAAAACGAGGTACGGGACAAATTTCAGCTATTTCATTTTCTATTCCCCTTTCTTCACTCGACTTCTGGATGGGATGGTTAACAAAAAACAATATTGCTTTTGCAGGTCCATTAAATCGTTTTAGTGAGCAGGTTTTAATTTTTGAAGACCCTGATGAATTTGAGCTTGAGATTGTAGCCAGTAACGAGGAAAAAAGACCGGGCTGGAATTCCGGTTTTGTTCCTAAAGAACATTCAATAAGAGGTTTTTGGAGCGCGTCTATCAGCCACCAGAAAACTGAAATGACAGAAACATTTATGTCAGGGTTACTTGAATTTAAGAAAGTTAATCAGGCAGAAAATAGGATAAGGTTTGCTTTGGTTGGTGGCGGTCCCGGAACGTATGTAGATCTTATTTCTTTACCTGATCAACCGAGAGGAATAATGGGTGTTGGAGCAATACATCATATAGCCTTCAGAACAGCAGATGATAAAACTCAACTTGAAGTACGGGAGAAACTTATCAGTAAAAACTTTGATGTGACACCCGTTGTCGACAGAAACTATTTCCATTCAATTTACTTTAAGGAACCGGGAAATGTTTTGTTTGAAGTTGCTACCGATCCTCCCGGGTTTTTAGTTGACGAAAAACCAGATGCACTCGGCAAATCGTTGAAATTACCTGAATGGTTCGAGCCGGTCCGTTCCGAGATTGAGTCCAGCCTCCCCAAAATTATAATCCCGCAATAAGAATATTTTATGTTATCTCATCCACACGGAAATCAAACAGTATTATATGAAGGAGATATTAAGTCTGCAAAATCAGCAATGATCTTAATTCATGGCAGGGGAGCTACTGCGGAAAGTATTCTTTCCTTAACTAAAGAATTTGAGACAAATAATTTTCTTTTTGCAGCTACGCAGGCAAACGGCAACACCTGGTATCCCTATAGTTTTCTTGCACCAACAAAAGATAATGAACCGGGAATAACATCAGGTTTAAAAGTAATAAGTGATCTGGTTAAGAAATTAAATGAATCAGGAATTCCCAATGAAGAAATAATCTTACTGGGATTTTCACAAGGTGCCTGCCTTACACTTGAATATGCAGCCAGAAATGCAATGCCTTATAAAGGAATAATAGGATTAAGCGGAGGATTAATTGGTGATAAAATCGAGAAAGAAAGGTATTCCGGCTCATTTGAAAATTGTCCTGTGTTCTTAGGCTGCAGCGATATAGACCCACACATTCCCGCGGAACGTGTTAATCAAACAGAAATAATAATGAAAGAATTAAATGCTTCAGTAACTAAAAGAATTTACAGGGGAATGGGGCATACGATTAATGAAGATGAGCTTAATTTTATACGTTCCATAATGTAACATCCTTTCAATAAAATCACCTGATTGTACTAAAATTATTTGTTTTTCTTTAAAAATCGTTATTGAAAACATGTCTCCTTCCAAAACAGTTTTTTAAAATATGACAGTAATAGTTTCCAGTTTTTATAGTAACAATTACTGAATGTTAGCTCAGGGGAAATAATCAAAGTATCATTTACTTGCTGTAATGTGGCATATTCCTTGGCAATAATACGCTATAAATAAAACGATTAAGTGATCATGAAAAAGATAAAACTATTAGCAATTACACTTGTCTTGTCTGTAGGTTTTTTTAGCTGTTCAGATTCTTTATTAGATCAACAGTCTTCCGGTAATAATACCGACAATTATTCGTCAGAATACTCAAGTCAGTTCAAACATGAAAATCCGGAAAAAAGGGATTTTGGATATCAAAATAATAAGGTGGTTTCTAAAGTTATAAATGGCAGAATTGGGGGAATAATCCAGTTGTCAGCTATTTATAAAATTGACATGCCTTTTTATAAAAGGAAAAATTTTGACCTGAAGACAGTGACTGTTAGTGCCACTTTAATCATACCTCCGGGGGCATTTGATGGTACGAGGGAAATAACCTTAATAGATGACTACAAAACCACATCAATTTATTGTTATCCGGGTATGAGCTTTAACAAGTCACTTCACTTGAATCTAATATTCACCGGTCTTGATTTAACCGAACTTGGTTTTACAAATGATAATGTGAAATTTGGCTACATAGATGAAAACGGAACAGTTGAAACCTGTATAAACGACGGAATAACCCTGGATCAATTAAAAGGTGCTGTTGGGGTAATAAACGCACGCATAGACCATTTTTCCAGGTATGCATTCTGCCGGTAAAAATTAAATTCAAAATATATGTTTACACTTGAACAAGAAAAAAAATTACTCCTGAAAGATATTCTAAAAAACTTCTTCAATAATCGGGAAATATCTGAATTCACAAAGAAGTATTTGCAGGGTTCTGTTAAAGGGACAAAATCCAAACAGGTAAGTAAAAAAAATAAACAACAAATTGATCTGAATCTGCAGGACAATTCCAGGCTTAGATTAGAGATCGATTTACTAATTACTTTTGCTGAGAACAAATTATCGGAAAATAAATTCCTCGAATTACTTCTCTCACTCGGTCAGTTTGCAGTAACTACCGGCGAATTTACCTTATCAATCGATCTATATGGAAAACTTCTTAATAAAACAAAAACCAAAAACGAATATTTAAATATAAATGCCCACGCCTATCTTTCACTGGGAGAAATGTATAGCAGGCAGGCGCACTGGGCTTTAAGTTTTAACAATATTAATAAATCTAAAAGCTTATTTGAAAAACAAAACGATATTACCGGAATAGCGAAATGTGAAAACATGCTTGGCACAATTTACGGAGAGATAGGAAACCTTAAAAAAGCCACGCAGCATTTTGAAAAAGGTCTCTCATTAATTGACGGTAAAAAAGATATTGCTCTTATCGGCAAGATTGAAGTTAACCTTGGAATAGTTAATAATATCCAGGGGAATTACGATCTTGCTCTATCCTATTATCAACGGGCATTGCTTAACTTCCAAAAGCTATCAGATTTAAAGAATATAGCATTAATAAACCATAACATTGGAATGACTTATCTAAAACTAAATAAGTTCACAATGGCACTCAGCAATTTCGATCAGAGTATTTCCAATTCACTTCAGGTAAGTTCTCTCCCCTCTCTCGGCATTTCATACACAAGCAAAGCTTATCTTTATACTCAACAAAAAGATTTCTCGATGGCAGAAGCATTTGCCGACAAAGCGATGGATATATGTTTCAAGACTAATGATAAATTATCTATCGCAGAAGTTTACAAAGTAAAAGGTATAATACAGCGGAATAAATCGAATTTTGAATCTGCTGAAAACTTTTTGCTCACAAGTTTGAGGATTAATAAAGAACTGGAAAATCAGCTTAACTATGCGGAAACCTGCTTTGAGCTGGGATTATTATATGAAAATACGGGGAATAATTATTCAAGTAAATCATATTTTGAGAAAGCAATAAAGTATTTTAAGAGCATTAGTGCCGGTCCTGAAATAAAAATTATCAGCGAACATTTAAATAATCTCTAACGCTACACATCAAAAACCCTTTCTTATCACTTTTTTTGCAAGAATTAATAAAAAAGCTTTAAACTCAAAACTTATTGACATTAAGCTTGGTTAAAATTATAATTAATCATTAAATCTTGAACTATTCCACTTATTAAAATAACTCGAAAAATCCGAAATGAGTTTATGTGGTTTGCCTGCTAAATAATTCCAAAAATAAAAAAGGAGAACTCTATGAAAATTCCATACATGAAAGTTATTCTTTTGGTTTCAATTTTTCTATCACTTCCGTTTTATACCCCGGCTCAATTTACAACGGAAGGAGTCCAGTTTGGTGTTCAGTTTAACGGTCTTTACCCGGCAAATGATTTCAGCAAAGAAGATTTAGTAGGCTCTTATGAATTATCTTACCTGGGCAGAGCATTCTTTAGATTCGAAATAATTGAAGGGCTACAAGCTGAACTTGGAGGAGGATATGGAATTTATGCCGGTAAAGATTTGGTAGACGTAAAATATGAAACGGAAATTTATCCTGTTGATTTAAGATTTGTTGTAAGCCCCTTTAAAATGGATAGCTGGAACCCATATTTCTACGTTGGTGGTGGTGCAATAAGATACATAGTAAAACAAAAGCCGGCAAGTGTCAGCAAATACCCTGTTGAGGACAATGGCTGGACAGGCTATTACCCTGTAGGTATTGGCAGTCAATTTAGATTGGGTGATAACCTTTTGTTCGAGATTAACTTAGGCGCTGGTTATGCGTTAACTGAAGATTTAAATTATTACGATAAACAAAGTTCCGCTGGCGATGCTTATGCAAGCCTTGGAATAGGTTTCACAATTGGACCTGAAGCAAATGATGATAAAGATCAGGATGGGCTTTTCAGAAAAGAAGAAAAACAACTCGGGACCGATCCTCATAACCCCGATACCGATTCAGATGGGTTAAGCGACGGTGAAGAGGTTAACACTCACAAAACCAATCCGCTAAATCCTGATTCTGATAATGACGGGTTAAACGATGGCATGGAAATAACTCAATCGAAAACCAATCCTACAAATCCCGATACTGACGGTGATGGCTTAGATGATGGAGAAGAATTTCAAAAATACAAAACCAATCCCGGCAAAGCTGACACAGACGGCGACAGCTTAAACGATTATGCTGAAGTAACAACTCACAAAACAGATCCTTTAAAAGCCGATAGCGACAGCGATGATTTAAACGATGGCGCCGAAGTGAACGTCTATAAAACCGATCCGAATAAAGCTGATACAGATGGTGATAGTTTAAAAGACGGAGAAGAAATCACTTCTCTTAAAACTGATCCTCTTACCCCTGATACTGACGGCGGAACTGTAGACGATGGAATTGAAGTAAGAAGAGGAACTAATCCTCTAAACCCGGATGATGATGTTGTTAAAGTCGGAGTACCAATAATTCTCGAGGGAATTACATTTGCAACCGGTAAAGCAGAAATTACTCCTGAATCCGGTGAAACTCTGCAAAAAGCACTTAGAACATTACAAACTTATCAGGAAATCGATGTCGAAATCGGAGGTCATACGGATAATGTTGGTAGCAGCTCTTCTAACCAGAAACTTTCTCAGAAAAGAGCAGAAGCTGTTAGAGATTGGTTAATAGGAAACGGTATTGATCCCGACAGGCTAACAGCAGTTGGTTATGGAGAAGATCAGCCGACTGTATCAAATGATACTCCTGAAAATAAAGCTAAGAACAGAAGAATAGAATTTAAGAGAGTCAGGTAAAAAACCAGGTAATAAACATTCTTCCGGAGCCCTTTCTTATTCATTGAGAAAGGGCTTTTTAATGGAATCGTGTTGATTTTTTTATTCTTTGTGATAGTTTTGTTATATAACTGAAATATATTTAGCTCATTAAACAGGAGCTTAAATGAAAAACGTACTCGTCGTTGAAGACGATAAATCAATTTCCGATCTGGTTGAAATCCATCTTAAAGATCTTAACTGCAACGTAATTAAAACCTTTGATGGAAAAGAGGGCTTGCAACTTGCATCGGGGAACAATTACGATCTCATAGTGCTGGATATAATGCTACCTAATGTCGATGGACTTGAAATATGTAAAGAGGTTAGAAAAAAGGAAGATTACACTCCCATTCTAATGTTAACTTCAAAATCGGAAGAGCTTGATAAAGTTGTGGGATTGGAAGTCGGCGCTGATGATTATCTTACAAAACCTTTTGGCATCAGGGAATTTATTGCACGGGTTAAAGCAATATTCAGAAGGACCGAGGCATTCCAGAAAGAGACAGAAAATCAATCCGATATTACAATTGGTGATATTATAATCGAAGTATCTAAAAGAAGAGTAAAACTAAACGGGCAGCGAATCGAGCTTACTCCAAAAGAATTCGACCTTTTGCTGCTTCTTGCTTCTCATCCCGGCAAAACTTATACACGTGAACAACTGCTGAATATTTTATGGGGTTACCAGTATAACGGGTACGAACATACTGTTAATTCTCACATTAATCGCTTAAGAAGTAAGATTGAAGAAGATTTATCAAACCCAAATTACATTTTAACTTCATGGGGAATAGGTTATAGGTTTAATGATATTGAAAACTTTCAAAGCTAAGCTATGAAAAAGCAAAACAGGTTTTTTAGTTCTCTCTACTGGAAAATCGGGATTACTTTCCTGGCAGTATTAATTCTTTTATCAGCCGTGTATCTTTACATCGCTATGTTCACCGCAGAAATGTATTTCCAGGAAGCCAACCAGAGATTGAATGCAGAAATTGCTCCTCATATTGCAAGCGAAAACCGGGCATTTATCGACGGAAAAGCGAACGAACAAATTCTTAAAAATGTATTTCACGATGTTATGATTATTAATCCCAGCATAGAGGTTTATCTTCTCGATACTGAAGGGAAAATACTTACTTTTTATGCTCCTGACAAAAAAATAAAAGTCGAACGTATCCCCCTTGAGCATGTAAAAGAATTTATTAAAACAGGGGGGGAAGAATTTGTTTTAGGAATTGACCCCAAAAACCCGGGGACAGAAAAGGTTTTTTCAGCCGCACCGGTATATGAAGAAGGAAAGTTTAGAGGATATATTTATGTGATTCTTGCAAGTGAGGAATATGAAAGCAACATGCAGTTTTTGTTCGGCAGTTATATTCTGCGTCTCGGTTTGCGATCTATGAGCATTACCCTTGCTTCGGCAGTAGTAATCAGCTTAATTGCTTTAGCA
>Ga0209212_1001513_pt1 | contig 37136 bp, 32 predicted proteins | sample RifGroC2_FD_183996 | JGI IMG/M metagenome (GOLD analysis project Ga0209212, IMG submission 183996) | Groundwater microbial communities from Rifle, Colorado, USA - Groundwater C2 (SPAdes) (version 2) | ecosystem: Environmental > Aquatic > Deep subsurface > Groundwater | place: Rifle, Colorado...
GCTTTCTTCCACCGGCAGGAACTTAGTTTCCAGCGCCTTCAGTTCATTCAGCATGGTGACGGCGCCGGCCAGTTTCGGCTCTCCAGCCTGCAGGGCAGCGAGCAACTTGTCTGCCTCAACGGTTACCGCACCAATCTTCTTCAGGCCGTCTTCCGGTTTAGATACCTTCTTGACGATCATATTGTCCAGTCCAGCAACCGTAATGACAACTTTGCTCTTGTCCAATTGTGCCTTGATGGATGGGATGCCCCAGAGGAGAACCATCACGGTCAGAGCCAGGTAGGGAGACCAGGCGCGGAACACTTCTGCTACGCTGTAGTGGTGCTGCTCCTTTGAGCCTGAATGATCTTCATGGTCAAACACATAGGTTTCTTTGGGCTGCCAGACCTGCAGCAGGGTTACCAGCGCCAGCATTGCTGCCAGCGAGGAAATGATGTCTGGCAGGTACGGGCCCAGGTAGCTGGCGGTTGCCCACTGGCCGACCGCGAAGGTTACGCCACAGACGATGATGGCAGGGAGTACTTCGATAGTCTTTTTCCAGCCGACCATGATCATGATGACATAAAAAGGTATGAATACGGAGATGAAGGGAAGCTGGCGGCCGACCATGGTGGAAAGTTTCATCATGCCGTCGTCGCCGTACCCCATGACGCCGGCAAGGGCCACAACCGGAATGCCGATGGCGCCGAAGGCAACCGGAGCGGTGTTGGCGATCAGGCAGACACCGGCGGCATAGAGCGGGCGAAAGCCGAGTCCGACCAGCGTTGCTCCGGCAATGGCTACCGGTGTGCCGAAACCGGCGGCCCCCTCGATGAACGCGCCGAAGCAGAAGGCGATGAGAAGCGCCTGGATGCGGCGGTCACCGGTTACGCCTGCCAGGGATGCCCGGATGATCTCAAACTGACCGCCCTTCACGGTGATGTTGTAGAGGAAGAGCGTGGTTATGACGATGTAGAAGACCGGGAAGAGACCGAAAGCCGCGCCCTGCATGAACGCCAGTCCGGCCAGTTTGGCCGGCATGCCCCATACGGCGATGGCAATGCCGAGTGCCGATGCGACAGCAAGAGGTCCCGCCTTGTGGGCTTTCATCTTTAAGACGGCAAGGCAGACAAAGATGACGACGAGTGGAATGGCGGCGATCAGTGCCGACAAACCGAGACTGCCTCCTGCAGGGGTATACGTTTGAATCCAGGGCATGGTGTTACTCCTTCCTTTCTGGGTATGTACAGCGACGACGGTTGATGTGTGACTGTCTGTATTGGAAATAGAAACAAGTTTTGGTAACTTGTAATACCAATTACTTGTTTTGAAAAAATGTGTCAAGATATATTTTATGGCCCTTGTTATGTGCACTATATAAGGCTTTACGTAGTGAGTTGTGGAATATGTAATGTGGTTATACAAATTTATTTTGCGGTTTTTTCAGAATGGATATATAGTGGAAACCATCGAATTGATCATCGTGGAAGTAGAACCATTTTTCAGTTGTTCATGGCTGCAACCAGGTGAGTGTAAACAGGGGAGGTCAAACTATGTTGTACGAACAATTCAAGGTACGGGCGGAGGCAGTCAGCGCTGAAGTGCATCGCTTTGCAACAGGAGACATGGCTCTTGAATACCTGACCGGATTTCTGCGCAACGAGGGCGTGTCGGATGCTCCGCACTGTTCGGCGGTGTGGGCTGACGGCTCGTTTCCCGCTGGCACCGAGCGCGAACTGTTGGGCGCCGTTCCTGGTGTCACCTTCGACGTGACCCGCGAGCGCGCCGCCCAGGCACGTTTCGGCATCAGCCGGATGGAATGGGCGCTGGCGGACACCGGTTCACTGGCCCAGAATTCCACTGCTATCGATCAGAGGCTGGTGTCGTCACTCCCCACTATCCATATCGCCCTGGTGCCGACATCCGGGGTTCTACCTGACATGCCGGCGCTGCTTTCCCGTGTTAACCCGAAAGAATATGCCTACCTGGCCATGATCACCGGGCCGAGTCGGACAGCCGACATCGAGCGGGTGCTGACCATCGGGGTGCACGGACCAAAGCGGCTGGTTATTATTTTTGTCGATGAGTTGGGAGGTGAAAACTGATGGCAACCGAATTCAAGGAATCTATCAACCGGGCGGTCAATAACCCCAACTTGACCGGGGCGCTCGGCAAATTTTCCGAGGCATACAAGGTCAACCGAGCCAAGGCGTATGAAGGAATCGACTTCGAGGAGCTGCGCGGCAGAATTGCCGACCTGAAATCCGATGCGGCGTCCCGCCTCGATGAGCTGTCGGAACAGTTTGCCCGCAATGCGGAAGCCGCCGGCGCCACAGTGTTCAGGACGAATGACCCTGCCAAGGTCAGGGAATACATCCTGAAGGTTGCGCAGGACAACAACGTCAAAACAATCGTTAAATCGAAGTCCATGGCAACGGAAGAGATCCACCTCAACCCGTACCTGGAAAAAGCCGGTATTCAGGTCGGCGAGACAGATCTGGGGGAATGGATCATTCAGCTGGCCGGTCAGACCCCGTCGCACATGGTCATGCCTGCCATTCACATGACCAAGGAGGAGGTGTCCGACCTGTTCAGCAAGGAAATAAATGAACGGCTGACGTCCGACATTCCGCGCCTCGTCAAGGTGGCCCGCGAAAAGCTCCGTCCTACGTTTCTTGCTGCCGATATGGGTATTTCCGGCGGCAACATCGCCGTTGCCGAAACCGGCAGCATCGTGCTGATGACCAACGAGGGGAATGCCCGTCTGGTGACCTCGCTTCCTAAAATACATATTGCCCTGGTCGGCATCGAAAAACTGATCGAGAAGTTTGCCGACGTGGCCACTATCCTGAAAGCGCTCCCCCGCAGCGCCACGGCCCAGTTGTTGACCAGTTACGTCTCGATTATCACCGGGCCGACGCCGAATCCTGACGGCAGTATGAAAGATATGCATATCATCCTCATGGACAACCGTCGCTCGGAGATGGCGGCTGATCCCAAGTTCAAGCAGGCGCTCCAGTGCATCCGCTGCGCCTCCTGCCTCAACGTCTGCCCGGTTTACCGGCTGGTCGGCGGGCATGTGTTCGGCAAGGTCTATACCGGCGGCATCGGTACGATCCTGACCGCCTGGTTCGACGAACTGAAGAAGTCGGAAGATATCCAGGGGCTCTGTATTCAGTGCGGCGCCTGCAAGGATGCCTGTCCCGGCAAAATTGACATTCCCGACCTGATCATGGAACTCCGCCGCAGGCTGGTAAAAGAGCAGGGGGTTCCGCTGCTGCAGAAGACGATCTATTCCGTGGTGAACAACCGCACCCTGTTCCACGGCATGCTGCGGGCCGCATCTCTCGCAGGAAAGCCGTTCACCTCCGGCAAATTCATCCGCCACCTGCCGCTCTTTCTGGCCGACCTGACCGACGGCCGCAGTCTGCCTGCCATTGCCGAGGTGCCGTTCCGGGATCGCTTCAAGAAGATTGTTCAGCCGAAGTCGAAGGAGAGGGCGGTCTTCTATGCCGGCTGCCTGATCGACTTTGCCTATCCGGAGATGGGGGAGGCGCTGATCAAAATCATGAACAAGGCCGGCATTGAAGTGATCTTCCCGGAAGATCAGACCTGCTGCGGCGCCCCGGCCCGCTACAACGGCGCGTACGAGGTGGCGGAAAAGAACGCCATCGACAACATCAAGGCGCTGCTTGGCGTGGAAGCGACCTACGTGATTTCAGCCTGCCCGACCTGCACCGTGGCGCTGGCCCATGAATTTATCAGCACTTTCGAGAGTGTCGGCCAGACCGAATGGATGCCGAGAGCGAAGGAACTGGCCGCAAAGACGGTAGATTTCTCCACGCTGGTCACAAAGCTGGTGGATGAGGGGCGGCTGTCACTGAAGGAAGGGCAGAAGCTCGGCGCGATCACCTACCATGATTCCTGCCACCTGAAGCGGACGCTGAAGGTATCGGAGCAGCCTCGGGAGTTGTTGAGCAAGGCAGGGTATGAAGTGACCGAGATGTTCGAATGCGACACCTGCTGCGGCATGGGCGGATCCTACTCGCTCAAGCTGCCGGAAATCTCCGGGCCGATTCTGCAGCGCAAGCTGAAGAATATCAAGGAGACCGGCGCGCCGGTCGTTGCCATGGACTGTCCCGGCTGCGTCATGCAGATCAGGGGAGGGATGGATCAGGACGGCGCTAAGGTGGAGGTGCGGCATACGGTGGAATTGCTGGCGGAACAGGTGAGATGATATGAAGCGTGAAAATACAAATTGATACAGCATGATTAAATATGAAGCACAAAAAAGGCGACCCGAAAGGCCGCCTTTTTTGTGCTTAAATAATCCGGTTCAGATTACGGTTTATACACCTTCATCAGCGCCTGAGCCATTTCGGCCGGGCTGTCCGCTACGCTGATGCCGCATTCCCTGAGGATCGCCACTTTTTCCGTTGCCGTGCCCTTGCCGCCGGAGATGATGGCGCCGGCATGGCCCATGCGCTTGCCCGGAGGTGCCGTGACGCCGGCGATGTAGGCTGCCACCGGCTTGGTCATGTAATCCTTGACGAAGCGGGCCGCTTCTTCTTCCGAAGTGCCGCCGATCTCGCCGATCATGATGACCGCCTCGGTGTCCGGATCGGCCTGGAACAGGCGCAGGACGTCAAGGTGGTTGGTGCCGTTGACCGGGTCGCCGCCGATGCCGACACAGGTGGACTGGCCGAGGCCGAGGCTGGTGAGCTGCCAGACCGCTTCGTAGGTGAGCGTGCCGGAGCGGGACACTACGCCGATCTTGCCCGGTTTGTGGATATAGCCCGGCATGATGCCTATCTTGCATTCGCCGGGGGTGATGACGCCGGGACAGTTCGGGCCGACCAGGCGGGTTTTCTTCCCCTTCATGAAGTGCTTGACCTTGACCATGTCCAGTACCGGAATTCCTTCGGTGATGCAGCAGACCAGTTCAATGCCCGCATCGACCGCTTCCATAATGGAGTCGGCGGCAAAGGGGGGCGGTACGTAGATAACCGAAGCGGTGGCGCCGGTTTTCTCGATTGCTTCCTTGACGGTATCAAAAACCGGGAAGCCGTCGATGGAGGTGCCTCCCTTGCCGGGAGTAACCCCGCCGACCATCTGGGTGCCGTATTCGCGGGCTCCCTGGGCGTGGAACAGGCCGGTAGCGCCGGTGATGCCCTGGGTAATAACCTTGGTGTTTTTATCGATCAAGATACTCATTATTTGGCTCCTTTTGGGCCTGTCGTGGAATAGGTGTCACAATCAGGCGCTCAGATTTAGGTTGAATTTGGATGAACTGATTAAGCAAAACCGCAGGCGTAGCAGGGCTACGGTGAGGATTTTGCGATTGAAGTTCAGCCAAAGGCAGCCTGAAGATGGGATGCATGATGTGACTTTATTTCGCGTCAGACCCAACGGCAGCGACAATTTTCTGTGCGGCGTCGGCCATGCCGTCGGCGGCTACGATATCAAGGCCGCTTTCGGCCAGGATCTGCTTGCCCTGCTCGACATTGGTGCCTTCCAGGCGGACAACCAGCGGTACACTGAGCGATACCTGGCGGGCGGCGGCGACAACGCCGGTGGCGATGATGTCGCATTTCATGATGCCGCCGAAGATGTTGACCAGGATCCCTTTGACGTTCTTGTCCGAGAGAATGATCTTGAACGCCTCGGTGACACGCTCAATAGTTGCTCCGCCCCCAACGTCCAGGAAGTTGGCCGGATCGCCGCCGTAATGCTTGATGATGTCCATGGTGGCCATGGCGAGTCCGGCGCCGTTGACCAGGCAGCCGATGTTGCCGGATAGCGAGATGTAGGAAAGGTCAAACTGGGATGCTTCGATTTCCTTGGGGTCTTCCTCGTCGTAGTCGCGCATGTCGGCGATCTTGGGATGCCGGAAGATGGCGTTGTCGTCGAAGCCGAACTTGGCATCCAGCGCCAGCAGGTTGTCCTCGGCGGTGACCACCAGCGGATTGATCTCCAGCAGCGAGCAGTCGCAGGCAACAAAAGTAGTATAAAGACCCTGCAGCAGCGAGGATGCCTTGCTGACCAGCTTACCGGTCAGGCCGAGGCTGGAGGCGATGTTGCGGCACTGGAAGGCGGTGAGTCCGACCAGCGGATCGACGGTTTCGATGAAGATCTTTTCCGGTGTCTTGGCGGCAACTTCTTCGATGTCCATGCCCCCTTCGGTGGAGGCCATGACCGTGACCTTGGAGGTGGCACGGTCAACGAGGAGAGATACGTACAGCTCGTTGGCGATGTTGCACCCTTTTTCCACGAGCACGCGGGTGACCAGTTTGCCTTCTGCGCCGGTCTGGTGGGTACGGAGGATCATGCCGAGCATCTCGCGGGAGATGTTGCGGACTTCATCCGGTGTGCGGGCCAGTTTGACGCCGCCCCCCTTGCCGCGGCCGCCGGCGTGGATCTGGGCCTTGACGACCCAGGGCCCGTCGCCCAGGCGCTTGGCCCACTCGCGGGCTCCGGCGCTGTTGTAGGCAACATGCCCGTCCGGAACCGGTACGCCGAACTTTCGTAATATTGCTTTTGCCTGGTACTCGTGAATATTCATGAATGGCTCCTGTTCTGATCATCTGTATACGGCAGTCATTGCTGTAGTGCGGGTGATCGCTGATGATGCTTGATTGGGGCTTTATCTGGAATAAAAACAGGTTATAAAACGTGGTAATACCAATTAGTACTTTGAATAGATGATGTCAATAGGTTTTTTAGTTACCTGAAAAAATATCCGGCACATTGAACGCCGGATTTAGTGGTGAACCGTTGGATTTACTTCGCTGAAAATGTATACAATTTGCGCTACAGTAGTTCAGGTGGTACTGTTATTTGCGTGACCGGTCACCTTGTCCATGTTTTTACTTTTAATAAAACTTGTGCTTGTTTTATCCGTGTAACGAAAAATTTCATGAATCCGTTTTAGGTTGAAATACTTTTTAAGTCAGGTATGCTTTGCACATGATAACTACAACTACACTCGACAATGGCGTACGCATCGTCACCCAGAACATCGCCTACATGCACACCGTGACCACCGGCATCTGGGTAGCCAACGGTACCCGTCACGAATCTCCGGAACATAACGGTGTTGCCCATTTCATTGAACACATGCTGTTCAAGGGAACCCATCGGCGCAACATCCACCAGATCACCCGCGAAATCGACTCCATGGGCGGCATTCTCAACGCGTTCACCGGGCATGAATATGTCTGCTACTACGCAAAAGTCCTGGCAAAATTCATGCCCCGGGCTGCCGACTTGCTGGCTGATATTTTCCTCAATTCAACCTTTCCCGCTGATGAGATCGAGCGGGAGCGCAAGGTCATCCTGCAGGAAATCAAGATGCGGGATGACTCGCCTGACGAGTTCATTCATGACCGCTTCCACCAGAACTTCTGGAGCGGCCAGCTGCTTGGCATGCCGGTGCTGGGAAACGAGGAAACAATTACCAACCTGTCGCGTCCGGCGATCCTGTCCCACAAGGAAAGCCGCTATCGTCCCCAGGACATCATCATTGCCGCCGCCGGAAACGTGCAGCACAACGAGCTGGTCGCCATCATGGCTCCGCTGTTTTCCGGCCTGTCGTCCGCGTGGCAGCCGGTCTCGACGGATCAGTTTTCCGCGCCCGTCAAAAAGGTCAACTGCATCGAGCGGGAGATGGAGCAGGCGCTGGTCTGTCTCGGCACCCGTTCGCTCAGGTATGACCATGAAGACCGTTATGCCCTGTTCCTGTTGACGACCATTCTGGGGGGCGGCATGAGTTCGCGCCTGTTCCAGGAAATCCGCGAGAAGAAGGGTCTGGCGTATTCGGTTTATTCCTACATCATCTCTCATGCGGATTCCGGGGCGATGGTCGTGTACGCCGGCACCGAAAAGGATCATTGCTGTGAAGTAATCGATATAGCCCAGCGCGAGATGACGCGAATAGCGACAGAAGAAGTTCCGCAGGATGAGCTTGACGCCGCGCGTGAGCAGTTGAAGGGTAAAACACTCATGTCGCTGGAAAGCAGCGATAGTTTGATGACCCGTTTGGCCAAGAACGAGATTTATCTGCACAAACAGCAGGCTATTGAAGATGTTATCGCCAACTACGATGCGGTTACCAGTGACGACATCCTGCGTGTTGCGCGGGGGATGATGCAGAGCGAGTATCTGCATCTTGAGGTCATGGGGCCGGTGTGTAATCTGGGGCTGTCGGCGGAGATGCTGAAGGTGTAGTTTACGTTATTACAACTTGTTGATTGGAATGAAACAGCCGCCGGGTGATTAGCCTGGCGGCTGTTTTGTTTTTAGATTGATCCCCTCTCCCTGAGGGAGAGGGTTAGGGTGAGGGGGAACTGACGTAAAATAACTATGAAAAAATAATTAGATTGTGTTATGTAGCCTCATGCTCAGTTTATGTTAACCCGCGTGGATGCTGGTTTTGTTGATTATAGGCGACAATGTCGAAAATCTGGTCTCACGCGGAGGCGCGGAGTTCGCGGAGAAAACCTTGAAAGAACCTGACGACGTAACCGGTGTGATTGTCGAAACGGCGGCGATGTTTCATCGGCAGTTAGGGCCTGGGCTTCCAGAGTCAGTCACTATTCTGCTGGCTATAAGACACAACCGTTAAAAATGGAAGACGAACTATATACAAAATAATCTCGGCGCTTGAAAGGAGCAGTACATGAAAAAACGTCTTACCTACCTTGTTCAGTCACTGTTATTCTTACTGATACTGAGCTTCTCTTCCACCGCATGGGCGGGAAATTCCCGTTACCGGCACGAAATACCAGAGGACTCCGTCAATCGCACCGAAGAAAACGCCCAGTTCGCCAATCTTTTCTTCCAGTTGATGACACGTTCGGGAACCACCGACAGCGCCGGAAGTCGGGCGCTCCGTTTAGCTGCCAACGAAGCCGCTCAGTCATTTACTCAATCCCTGCTTCATGAGGTAAACAACAAGGGGAAGTTATCACGTTTCAGAAAGGATGTGCGGGTACTCGTAAACGCTTATCTGAACGAGTACGACCTCGCACCTGAAGGCCTTTCCGGCGCCACGGCAAAGGCGGCAGCTCTTGATCGTCTTATCGATGGCCTTCTTCAAGCTTCGGGTCAGGCCGGAGTGTCCCGCGACGAGTTTGTCATGGCTTTCCTTAAGGGGGCAGCTTCGATTGAAAATTCGACCGCAGAGCACCGTTTGTCTAAGAAGCTTTCCGTTACAGAAAAGGAGCTGGCCTTCTTTCTTCTGCACAACATTCTTGGTCAAGTCAGTCGACGTGCATATTTTGACGCAACCAGGAATGCCTTGCAGGACGTGCATGCAGGCCAGGAACTGATAGCCGAGTTTGAAAGAGTTTACGCCATATTGAGGCCTGTTCTTACAATAGAGCTGGTCAGGCTGGAGACAATCCTTGCCGATCCACAGTTTTTCAACAATCTTCAGTTTATCGTTGCCGCCGAATTCAACAATGAAGCCTTTAACGATCTATTCACCATGAAATACTCATTGGAGATTTATCTTTTATCATATAATCTGCGTAACCAATTGAGTTCCTCGCTTTCGGCACAACTGCCCGGAATATCTCCCGAACTCATTAATGAACAACTGGGCCAGATACCCGTTACATCCCTTTCCGTCTTACTTGCCGTGACTCCACAAACTCATATTGCCTACACACCCGTCAGCGGGCTTACTGATCAGCTTGCCACACTTGGAGAAACTCCACCAACCGCTCTAAACTTTTCCATCTTTCCCGGCCAATATCAGGAGCTGATCCAGATGCAATACGATATGCAGCTTTGTGATGTGATTACGGGCAAAGAGTTGAATGCTGCTATTGACACCGCCCTGAATCATGGTCGCCTTATAACCTTTGGTGAGTTGTTAGTGGTAAAGGAGGCTGCTCTAAAGAGGCATATGCAGGTGCGTGCTCATGTTGAAGGGGTACCGGCCGGAACTGTCAATTTGTTGATGATCCTTATGGGATCGGGTCTTAACATGAGGATTTAAGGAGAACGTCTATAGGGGAAAGTGCCCAGCTTGCAAGTTTCAAAGAAAACAAATTTGAATGATGGAGGTCTGAATCCCCTGATTTTCCTTAGACAGTCAAAGACGTTCTCACGCGGAGGCACGGGGGGCGCGGAGAAAATCTTTAAAGAATTTGAAAATACAACTCTGAGGTCATCGGCTACTCAGCTTTGACTCGACATTTGATTAATGATTTGTTTCCCTCCGCGATCTCCGCGTCTCCGCGTGAACCGGTTGTATGAACTTAACAAGAGAAAACCATGAGAGAACTGGATGACATAACCGGTGTGATTATTGATACCGCCATGAGGATTCATCGGGATCTTGGGCCGGGGCTTCTTGAGTCGGTTTATGAGGCTGTGCTGGCCAAGAGTCTGCAAAAAATGGGTTTGCAGGTAGAGCGCCAGAAGTCCATCCGGTTTGAGTATGACGGTATTCTGTTTGAGGAAGGTTTTCGCGTGGATCTTCTGGTAGAAAACCAGGTTGTGGTGGAGCTTAAATCCGTGGAGAAGCTGGCTCCGGTGCATAGTAAGCAGTTGTTGACGTATCTCAGGCTGACGGAGTCACCGGTTGGCCTGTTGATCAACTTTGGCGCCGCCACCCTCAAGGAAGGGCTTCATCGCGTAGTTAACGGTTTGCCTTCCTCCGTGTCTCCGCGCCTCCGCGTGAACCAGGTGTAAGAGGGATGCGAAGCGGGTTGGTTGGTGTGATAAGGAAAAGAAATGACTGGAGCTGAGTATACTGTCCCCGGAATTTTCAAATCAGGAAGTTAGACCTTGCTTGTAAAACCACTGTTAACTCCCAACCTGTTGAACATAAACAAGCACACAGAATAATCTAACCCGTTCTTAGGAATAAACTATGACAAAAAGAATCAGCCGACCAGATAGCATTCGAAAACTAAAGGAAAAGTGGTCAAAATATTACTCCAAAGAGTGCTACCTTAAATCAATTTCAATCACTGGTGACGCGCATCTCAGGGGTATTAAAAACAGTAAGCTTAGCTTGGAGTTTCCTGTGTCGGTGTTGTGTGGCCCAAATGGAGCTGGCAAAACAACATTCATGGCACTTTCTACCCTGGGATTTCATGCCGAGAAACCACCATTAGTACCTTTAAAGAACATTCAGTATTTCGACTTTAATTACTTCTTTAGACCAACAGCTAAAGACAAGCATATGATTAACATTACAGTTGGCTGGGAGTACACAAATGGCAATATTGACAACATTGTCAAGGGTGAGCAAAGGTGGTTGCGTTACATTAGAAACAATGGAGACCCACGACGTCCAATACGAGGGACCGAATTTATAGGGATATCAAGAATAATCCCCGCATTTGAGAAAAAAAACTATCATAGCTATTTTTCAAAGAAAAAATATTATAAGGAGAATTCGCATGATAAGGAATTATCGAAAATATTAAGTTGGATAATGTCAAAATCTTATAGCAGCGTTTCTGAGCTTAATTACACCAATAGTGCGGGATCACACTCAGTCAATACATACAATGACACACACACCAGTTTCAATGCAGGTGCCGGTGAAGAGTGTCTAACACAAATAATTAGTACGCTATTGCGTTGTCCAGAAGGTTCATTTATTGCCGTTGAGGAAATTGAGATTGGACTCCATCCATCAACACTTTCAAAGTTAATAGATGTGATTCTTTATTTAGCAATGCAACGCAAACTTCAGATCATTATAACATCACACTCAACTGAGTTTTTAAGAGCATTTCCGACTGAAGGCTTAATTTTGGTCGAAAGGGTTGGAGATAAAATTGAGTTTACGAACAGCCCAAATGCTGAATATGCGATTAAACGAATAGGCGGAGAACACAAGCCCGCAGCATGTATAGTTTGCGAGGATAGGGTGGCAGGAAAGATTATATCAATGTCTCTTCCAGCAAAAATCAGAACAATATGCCCAGTTGTTGGCTTTGGTGGAAAAGACCAATTAATTGACAAAGCATTAACTATTAAAGAAATATCAAATAACACGTCCGTAGTCATTATATGGGATGGAGAAGTAAACGATACTTATATAAAAAAAGCTGAAGAAAATGGTTTTTTCGCATGCACACTCCCAGGAAAACTGGAACCGGAAAATTATTTAATTTCAAAGTTGTTGACGACTGAAGGAGCGAGCTTTCTAACTCACAATTACAACCTGTCTTTAGCAGAAGTAACCACCATCTTTGATGACCTTAAATCCATTACAGATCCTCATGATTTGTTTTATATCTTATCTAAGGGAGTTGGATTAGACGGTAACGAAGAATCAATTTTAGACGCTGTTGTTACCTTTGTTTGCTTGTCAAATCAAAAAGAATTAGAAAGTTTAGTATACTGCATTTCAAAAGCTATTACTGATTAGCTACCTGAACTGGAATGTAAGTGTTGATAAGTTGTGTGAGAAAAATTATATCTTAATCAAGCGCAACAGTAGTGAACCTGCTGTGCTTTCAGCGATTACCATCGTAAAAGGAGGAATAATGCATACACGCATAATTTCAGCTGAAGAAGCACTTGATCTCTCATCTCGGGAGGAGTCACATTTTTTCGATCGTAAAGCGACGGCAGTGTCGGGGAAAAAAATTCAGAAAATTGGAGTTGCATTCGCAAACGCTGATGGAGGCGAATTTGTTATCGGTATTGCAGATGACGATGATGAACCAAATCCTGAACTGCGCTGGCAAGGAACAGATAAAATTGAAGATTTAAATAGCCAGCTCCAAGCCCTATTTGAAATCAAACCAAGTCTTGATCTTAGATATGAAATTCTGAAATGTGATGAAAAACCAGGACTTGTTCTTAGAATTCAGATAGAGAAAAGTTCTGAGGTTCATCAAACGGCTGATAATACTGTCTACCAGCGATATGGTGCACAGTCACTTCCAATTAAAGACCCTCAGAAAATTACAGAGCTTACATTTGCAAAAGGGGCGTCAACCTTTGAAGACCAACTTCTAAAAGAAATTCCAACTGAACAGATAACAGATTCACCCGAATTAGCAGCATTTTTAAAAGATTATTCCCCTAAAACAGATACGTTGGAGTTCTGCATAAACCAAAATCTTTTGGATTATCGTACTTGGGAACCAAGGGTCGCAAGTGCGCTTCTGTTTCATCAATACCCAAGTGCGGTCATCCCCAGAAAATGTGCTTTAAAAATATCAAGATACGAAACCAAGGAAGATGACCCAGAAAGAGAGCATCTTGCTGAGCAGGTCACTATTGAAGGCCCTCTTTACAAAGTTATTCATGATGCTATTGATGCAGTAAGGAAAATTATGGGGGCTGTTTCAATATGGACCTCTGGAGGATTGAAAAATGTAGAGTATCCGCCAGAAGCAGTCTGGGAAGTGCTTGTTAATGCAGTTATTCACCGTGATTATTCAATATCAGATGACACACAGGTGTTGATTTTTGATAACCGGATTGAAGTATTAAGCCCAGGTCGTCTTCCTGGATACGTAACTGTAGACAATATTCTTGATGCTCGTTTTTCGAGAAATCCAAAAATAGTGCGAACTTTAAATCGTTACAAAGATGCACCAAATAAAGATTTAGGTGAAGGACTAAATACTGCTTTTCAAAAAATGAAAGAATGGGGATTGAAGAATCCAGATATTTCTGAGGAAAGAGGATATGTCAAGGTTGTGCTCCCTCACACGCCATTAGCAAAACCTACAGAGTTAATTCTTAACTTCCTTACAAATCACGAATCAATAACTAATCGACAAGCTCGTGATATTACAGGTATTAAATCAGAGAATTTAGTAAAAGTTGAATTTTATAAGCTGAAAGAAGAGGGGTTTTTGGAGCGAATTCCCGGTTTGGAAGGCCCAAAATCAGCTTGGCAACTTACTGAGGCTGGAATAAAAGAGTCTATAAAATTTAAGTGAGGTGCTAACTAGGTTGCGGCACGCGTCTCCGTTTAGTGCCAATGGTTAGTGTCAAACCTACACTATTGACAAAGTAAATGTGTACTGGCGGAAAGGTAAGGCGATTTATGAGCACGAAAATAAAATACACCGATGAACCATTGAGCGAAATAAAGATTGTACGAGATTTTCTCCCATCTCCAGCAGAACTGGCCTTTAGCGAGGAATCAGTCAAGGTAACGTTATCTCTTAGCAAGAGAGGCAAAACATAAAAATGTTACTCATGTGGGCCGATTCACTGTCCGCCACAACTAAAATGTATACACCTTTCTGATCGAAATCCTGCTTGACCTCCCCACCGTTTGCAGGTAAAGTACGCGGCACTACATACACCCCCTTTTAATTTGGTACGAGATACCAGCAAAGGCACACAATGAACACACTCAATTCATACCAGAAGGGTCTTGCCGCGTGCAGCGGCGAGGCTCTTTTTTTATGCCCCCGGAGGTTCCAATATGGCTGCTGAACAGACCGTACTTATGGATGGCGCAGGGATCAAGCGGGCGCTGACGCGTATTGCCCATGAAATTCTCGAACGCAACAAAGGGGTGAGCGATATCGTGCTGATCGGCATTCGTTCCGGCGGGGCATTTCTAGCCGACGGCATTGCCCGGCAGATCAGTGTCATCGAGGGGGGCGACGTGCCGGTGGGTGCTGTTGATATCACCCTGTACCGCGACGACTGCTCCGGTCATCTGCCGCACCATCCGGTCGGCAAGACCGACATCCCGTTTTCTCTCGAAGCGAAGAAAGTAATCCTGGTTGACGACGTTCTGTACACCGGCCGCACCATCCGGGCCGCCATGGATGCCCTGATGGATTTTGGCCGCCCCCAGTCGATTCAGCTTGCGGTGCTGGTTGACCGCGGCCATCGCGAACTGCCGATCCGCGCCGATTTCGTCGGGCGCAACGTGCCGACCAGCCAGAAAGAGAATGTCCAGGTTGTTTTTGATCAAGCCAACGAGCCGATTGAAGTGATACTCGAAAAATAGGGGAGGGTGTACGGAATGGCCGAATTCAAGCACAAACACATTATTGCCCTGCGTGACCTGTCAAAAGAGGATATCGAACTCCTGATCTCCACCGCCGAGAACATGCGCGAGATCAACAGCCGCGATATCAAGAAGGTGCCGACGCTGCGCGGCAAGACGATCATCAACCTGTTCTACGAAGCGTCAACGCGCACCCGCACCTCGTTCGAAATTGCCGGCAAGCGCCTGTCAGCCGATACGGTCAATATTACGACCTCGTCCAGTTCGACCACCAAGGGTGAAACGCTGTCCGACACCGCCCTGAACCTGCTGGCCATGAAGCCGGACATCATCGTCATGCGCCATTCCGTGTCCGGTTCCCACTATTTCCTGGCCGACAAGATCAACTGCTCGATCATCAATGCGGTGACGGGCGCCCACGAGCATCCGTCGCAGGGGCTGCTGGACATGCTGACCATGAAGGACAAGTTCGGCCGTCTGGACGGGCTGAAAGTGGCGATCATCGGCGATATCACCCACAGCCGCGTGGCCCGCTCCAACATCCAGGGGCTGACCAAGATGGGCTCGCATGTGTTCGTGTCCGGCCCGCCGACCATGGTTCCCCCCGGTGTGGAAAAACTGGGCAATGTGACCGTCTGCGCCACCATGAACGAGGCGCTGCAGGATGCCGACGTGGTCATGATGCTGCGCATCCAGCAGGAGCGCCAGGGCAAAACCCTGATGCCGAACGCCCGTGAATATTCCCGCTATTTCGGCCTGAATCCGAACAACATCAAGCTGGCCAAGCCGAACGCCATGGTCATGCACCCCGGCCCGATCAATCGCGGCGTGGAGATGTCCACCAGCATGGTTGACGGTGACCAGTCGTGGATTTTGAAGCAGGTGGAGAACGGCGTGGCAGTGAGAATGTCCATGCTCTATCATGTATGTGGTGGCGAGTTAGAATAAATCAGATTGATTGGTTCGAGGTTCGAGGTTCGAGGTTTTGAGCCGTTAACCTTGAACCTTGAACCACGAACCTTATTTTGAGAGGTGACTATATGAATCTGCTGATAAAAAACGGCCGGGTGATCGATCCGAGCCAGAAGCTTGATGACACGCTTGATGTGGTGGTGGAGAACGGTCTGGTCAAGGAGATCGGCAAGGGGCTCAAGGCTCCGGCTGGCGCTGAGACGATTGACGCAACCGGCAAGTATGTGGTGCCCGGCCTGATCGACATGCACGTGCATCTGCGCGATCCTGGTCTGGAGTACAAGGAAGACATCATCTCCGGCACCAAAGCGGCGGTAGCCGGCGGCTTTACTTCGGTCTGCTGCATGCCGAATACCAAGCCGACCATTGATAACAAGGCGATTGCCAGCTACATCATCAACAAGGCCAAAGCCGAAGGTTCCTGCAACGTGTTCCCAGTCGGATCCATCACCTACGGCCTGTCCGGCGAGCGCATGTCCGAGATGGGCGAGCTGAAGGAATCAGGCTGCGTGGCCGTTTCCGACGACGGCCGTCCGGTGAAGAACAGCGAGCTGATGATGCGCTCCCTGCAGTACGCCGCCGGCATCGGCATCATGGTCATTTCCCACGCCGAAGAGCTGGAGCTGGTGGGAGAGGGTACCATGAACGAAGGGTACACCTCCACCGAACTCGGCCTCAAGGGGATTCCCCGCGTGGCCGAGGATATCGCCACAGCCCGCGAAACCATGCTGGCTGAATACACCGGCACACCGATCCATATCGCCCACGTTTCTACCAAGGACTCGGTGCGCATCATCCGCGAAGCCAAGGCACGCGGCGTCAAGGTGACCTGCGAGACGGCACCGCACTACTTCACGCTGACTGACGATGCGGTACGCGGCTACAACACCAACGCCAAGATGAATCCGCCGCTGCGCGAAGCTGCCGACGTGGCCGCCATCAAGGCGGGGCTTACGGATGGCACCATCGACGCCATCGCCACCGATCATGCACCGCACCATGAAGACGAGAAGGATGTGGAATTCAACGTCGCCATGAACGGCATCATCGGCCTGGAAACGTCGCTGCCGCTGTCGCTGCAGCTGGTGGAAAACGGCGTGCTGACACTTAATCAGCTGGTTGATAAAATGTCATGCAACCCATCGAATATTCTGGGCCTTCAGCGCGGTACGCTCGCTGCAGGTGCGGTGGCCGACATCACCCTGATTGACCCGACATGCGAATGGGTTGTCGAGGCTGACAAGCTGGCCAGCAAATCGAAGAACTCCCCCTGGCTCGGTCAGAACATGAAGGGCGCTGCCGCGGCAACCATCGTGAACGGCAAAGTGGTATACCAACGTTAAAAACAGAATTAGGAGTTTTAGTCTATGAAAGCAATTCTTGCGCTCGCCGACGGGCGCATCTTTGAAGGAAAATCATTCGGCGCCAGCGGTGAATCCACCGGCGAAGTCGTGTTCAACACCGCCATGTCCGGCTACCAGGAAGTTCTGACCGACCCCTCCTACAAGGGGCAGATGGTCACCATGACCTACCCGCAGATCGGCAACACCGGCATCAACCCGGAAGATATAGAGAGTCGCGGCCTGTTCCTGTCCGGCTTCATTGTCAAGGAGTACCTGGACTGCTACTCCAACTGGCGTGCCACCATGAGCCTGGACTCCTATCTCAAGGAAAACGGCGTGGTCGGCATTCAGGGTATCGACACCCGTGCCCTGACCCGCCATCTGCGCGACAAGGGTGCCCAGAACGGCATCATTTCCACTACCGACCTGGATCACGCAAGTCTGGTCGCCAAGGCCAAAGCGGTGCCGAGCATGGCCGGACTTGACCTGGCCTCGGGCGTATCATGCGACAAGCCGTACCACTGGACAGAGGGAACATGGGATCTGGCCGACGGCTACCCGCAGGTTGACCCATCCACGCTGAAGTACAAGGTGGTGGCCTACGATTTCGGCATCAAGTACAACATCCTGCGCTGCCTGCTGGATGCGGGGTGCGACGTCACCGTCGTTCCGGCTTCTTTCCCGGCCGACGAAGCTCTGGCGTTGAATCCGGACGGTATTTTCCTCTCCAACGGCCCGGGCGACCCGGAACCGCTGGTGCAGGTGCAGCAGGAGATCAGGAAATTTGTCGGCAAGAAGCCGATCTTCGGTATCTGCCTCGGACACCAACTTCTCGGCTTGGCGCTTGGCGGCAAAACGGTCAAGCTGCCGTTCGGCAACCACGGCTCCAACCTGCCGGTCATGGATATGTCCACCCGCAAGGTTGAGATCACCTCGCAGAACCATGGCTTTGCCGTTGACCTTGCCTCACTCGGTGACGATGCCTGTCTCGGTCATGAAAACCTGAACGACCAGACCGTCGAAGGGATCACTCACTGCACGCTGCCAATCTTCTCGGTTCAGCATCATCCGGAAGCATCGCCGGGACCGCATGATTCGCAGTATCTGTTTGGGCGGTTTGTGGAGATGATGGAGAAGCACAAGGGACAGTAGGAAAATCGACCACCCCCAACCCCTCCTTATCAAGGAGGGGAGCTTTTAAATCCCCCTCCTATGTCGCTTAGAAGCGCCTACTTTTGGTAGGAGGGGCTAGGGGTGGTAAGGGTCTTTATTTTTATATGAACTATCTCGCTCTTTATCAATTAGGCGAACTGCTGCAACGGGTGCGCGAGGCGTACCGGCGGCTGGCGGCGTGTGACCTCTGCCCCCACGACTGCGGGGTCAACCGCATCAAGGATCAGCGGGGTGTGTGCGGAGCTGGGCTGAAGCCGAAGATCGCTTCGGCCAATGTGCATCATGGCGAAGAACCGCCCATTTCCGGGAGCAAAGGATCGGGCACCATTTTTCTGACCGGCTGCTCTCTGAAATGTGTGTTCTGTCAGAATTATCCCATCAGCCAGTTCGGCAACGGCGAAGAACTTACCACCTCGGCTTTGGCTGCACGCATGCTCAAGCTGCAGCGGCAGGGTGTGCATAACATCAACTTTGTCACGCCGACCCATTACCTGCCGCAGATACTGGCGGCGCTCTGGCTGGCGATTCCACAGGGTTTCAGACTGCCACTGGTCTGGAACAGCAGCGGCTATGAAAAAGTCGATGCCCTCCGGCTGCTGGACGGCGTGGTCAGCATCTACCTGCCGGACATGAAATATTCCGATGATGCGGTGGCGCAGCGGCTTTCGGCGGCTTCCGTGTATCGGGATTTGAACCGGCTGGCCGTGGCGGAAATGTTGCGCCAGGCCGGACATCTTGCGCTGGATGATGAGGGGATCGCGGTTTCAGGGATGATCATCCGGCATCTGGTTCTGCCGGGCGGGCTGTCCGGGACGAGCGCGACGCTGGAGTGGATTGCCGGCCATCTGGGAACCGAAACCCATATCTCGCTCATGAAACAGTATTTTCCCGCCCATCGGGCACCGGACATGGAAGATATCAACCGCAAAATAACCGATGAAGAGTACGATGATGCGGCTGAACTGCTTGAAACGTTCGGTCTGGAAAACGGCTGGGTGCAGGATTGACGTAGAACTACTATTTGAAAGAAACCGGACTATGGCTTTAGACACCAGGGAACTTTTTGAATCATGTGCGTTGCTGGAAGAGAAAGTCTCCCAGTTGTACTATCTTTTTGCCGGGTTGTATGCGGATATTCCCGAGTTGGCCGCACTCTGGAACAAGACTGCCGAGGAAGAGGAAAATCATATGCGGCAGTTTGAACTGGCCGCACGGATTGCACGTTCCGCTCCTCATTCTCATTCAGTTGATCCCGCTTTGGTTGGACAGGCTCTAGACATGATCACGAGATTGACCGACAAAGTCAGACAGACTCCACCCGGTTGGCAGGGCGCTCTCAAGCTGGCCATTGATATTGAGGAAAAACTGGCCCGGTTTCATATGGATTCAGTTGCCGTGTATGATGATGATTCGATCAACAACCTGTTCAAGTCCATGATGAGCTGTGACGAGCAGCATGTGCAGTCGCTTCGGAACTATCTGGAGCGTGCCGGTACGGCTTCGTAGCAGCTCGGTATGCGAACGATTGTCTTGCTGGTCATATCCAATGTCTTTATGACGTTTGCCTGGTATGCGCACCTGAAGAACCTGCGTACCCGCCACTGGCTGATTGCCGTGGCCGTTTCATGGGGAATCGCTTTTTTTGAATATCTGATCCAGGTCCCGGCCAACCGCATAGGTTATGGCAGGTTCAATCTGGCCCAGCTCAAGATCATGCAGGAAGTTATCACCCTGACCGTATTTGTACCGTTTGCCGTCCTGTACATGGGGACAACCCTTAGCTGGAATTACCTTTGGGCCGGCTGCTGTCTGGCCGGAGCCGTTTTCTTCATATTTCGATAATCACACGAAGGAGTATTGTATAAATGCCTAAAAGAACTGACATCAAAAAAATTCTTATCATCGGAGCCGGCCCGATTGTCATCGGCCAGGCATGCGAATTTGACTATTCCGGCACCCAGGCCTGCAAGTCGCTGAAGGAAGAGGGATACGAAGTCATCTTGCTGAACAGCAACCCGGCAACCATCATGACGGACCCGGATTTTGCCGACCGTACCTACATCGAACCGGTGACCCCGGAAATTCTTGCCAAAATTATCGAGAAAGAACGCCCGGATGCCGTTCTGCCGACGCTGGGGGGGCAGACCGCCCTCAACACCGCGGTAGCCGTCGCCGAAGCGGGCATCCTAGAAAAATTTGGCGTGGAGCTGATCGGCGCCAAACTTCCTGCCATCAAGAAGGCGGAGGACCGCACTCTGTTCAAAGCAGCCATGGAGAAGATTGGCCTGGCGGTTCCGAAGTCCGGTCTGGCTCATAATCATCAGGAAGCGATGGAAGTCGTCAAGACCATCGGTTTCCCCGCCATCATCCGCCCTTCATTTACTCTCGGGGGAAGCGGCGGCGGCATCGCCTATAACCTTGAAGAGTACGAAAAAATGGCTCTGGGCGGGATCGACGCTTCGCCCACTGACGAAATTCTGGTGGAGGAATCGGTCATCGGCTGGAAAGAGTACGAGCTGGAAGTCATGCGCGATACCGCCGACAACGTCGTGATCATCTGCTCCATCGAGAACTTCGATCCGATGGGGGTTCACACTGGCGACTCCATCACCATCGCGCCGGCCCAGACCTTGACGGACAAGGAATACCAGATCCTGCGCGATGCTTCGCTGAAGATCATCCGCGAGATCGGCGTCGATACCGGCGGCTCCAACATCCAGTTCGGCATCAATCCGCGTGACGGACGCCTGGTTGTCATCGAGATGAATCCGCGCGTTTCCCGTTCGTCGGCGCTTGCCTCCAAGGCAACAGGCTTCCCGATTGCCAAGATCGCTGCCAAGCTTGCGGTCGGTTATACGCTTGATGAAGTCACCAACGACATCACCCGCGAAACGCCCGCCTGCTTCGAGCCGAGCATCGACTACGTGGTCACCAAAATTCCGCGTTTCACCTTCGAGAAGTTCCCGGCTGCCGATGCCACCCTGACCACGCAGATGAAATCAGTCGGCGAAGTTATGTCTATTGGCCGTACTTTCAAGGAATCGTTCCAGAAGGCGATCAGGTCGCTTGAGATCGGCGTCAGTGGCTTTGACTCCAAACTGTTTGAACTGGGAAGCGAGTCCCGTCGAGCCCTGACCGGCAAGGAGCAGCAGTTGCTGCTGGAAAAACTGCGCGTGCCGAATGCCGACCGTCTCTGGTACATCGGCGATGCTTTCCGCAGCGGCATGAGCGTTGAGGAAATCCATAAACATACCGCCATCGATCCCTGGTTCCTGCATAATATCCGGCAGATTATCGAGAAGGAAGACGAGCTTAAGGTCCTGGCTTTTACTGATATTTCCGCAGCTATTCTGCGTGATGCCAAGCAGTACGGCTTTTCCGATAAATTCCTGTCGAAACTCTGGCAGGTCAGCGAAGATGACGTTCGCGAGCTTCGCGTAAAACTTGGTGTACGCCCGGTCTACAAGCGCGTTGACACCTGTGCCGCCGAGTTTGTCGCCTACACCCCTTATATGTACTCGACCTATGAGGATGAGTGCGAGGCGGCGCCGACCGACCGGAAAAAAATCATGATTCTGGGGGGCGGGCCAAACCGGATCGGGCAGGGGATTGAATTCGATTACTGCTGCGTGCATGGTGCCTTTGCCCTGGCTGAAGACGGTTATGAAACCATCATGGTCAACTGCAACCCTGAAACCGTTTCGACCGATTATGATACATCCGATCGCCTCTATTTCGAACCGTTGACGCTTGAAGATGTGCTGGAAATCGTCGCCGTCGAAAAGCCGGTCGGCGTCATAGTCCAGTTCGGCGGACAGACGCCGCTCAAGTTGGCTGTTGCCCTCGAAAAAGCCGGGGTACCGATTATCGGCACATCGCCGGATGCCATTGACCGCGCCGAAGACCGCGAACGTTTCCAGGAAATGCTGCACAAACTGGGTCTGCTCCAGCCGGAAAACGGCACTGCCCGTTCATTTGAAGAAGCGGAACTGGTTGTGGACCGGATCGGCTATCCGGTCGTGGTTCGTCCTTCCTACGTCCTGGGCGGCCGTGCCATGGAAATCGTCTATGATTCTGAGAACCTGCAACGCTATATGAAAACCGCCGTACTTGTTTCACCGGAGCATCCGATCCTGATCGACAGTTTTCTTGACGAAGCGATTGAGATTGACGTGGATGCCCTCTGCGACGGCACCGATGTGGTGATCGGCGGGATCATGGAGCATATCGAGGAAGCGGGCATTCATTCCGGCGATTCGGCCTGCAGTCTGCCGCCGTATTCCATTGGCCAGGACATCATCGCCGAGATTCGCCGCCAGACCGTGCTCATGGCCCTTGAGCTGAACGTCAAGGGGCTCATGAACGTGCAGTATGCGGTCAAGGGCACGACCGTCTACATCCTGGAAGTCAACCCGCGCGCTTCCCGTACCTCGCCGTTTGTCTCCAAGGCGACCGGACGACCGCTGGCCAAGATAGCTGCCCGCATTATGGCCGGCAAGACACTGAAAGAGCTTGGCATCGTCAGCGACATCATTCCGAAGCATATATCGGTAAAGGAAGCGGTCTTCCCGTTTGTCAAATTCCCCGGCGTCGACACACTGCTGGGACCGGAAATGAAATCGACCGGAGAGGTCATGGGAATTGGTGAAACATTTGCCGAAGCGTTTGCAAAATCTCAGCTGGGGGCAAACGTCAAGCTGCCGTTGTCGGGAAATGTCTTTATCAGCGTACGTGACGCCGACAAGAAACATGTTGTCAGCGCTGCGGAAAAACTGTATAAAGCCGGTTTTGGTATTTTGGCAACCGGCGGTACCGCACAGTTTCTTGAAGAGAAGGGTATTCCGGTCCGGCGTGTCAATAAAGTGCTTGAAGGGCGCCCTCATATCGTTGATGCCATCAAGAACGGCGAAGTCCAGATGGTGTTCAATACGACCCATGGCGCTCAGGCGGTGGCAGACTCGTTCTCGATCCGGCGGGAAGCCCTGATGCATGGCCTGGCATATTACACTACTGTTGCAGGAGCCAAGGCCGTGGCCGACAGTATCCTCGCCCTGCAGAATCACGATTTAACCGTTAAGCCGATTCAGGACTATCTTTGCTGAACAATTCCTTACAGGAGCAGACCACTCGATGTCCCATTCAATACCGTTAACAAAAGAGAGCTTTGAAGCACTCCAGGAAGAATTAAAACGACTTGTGCGCGAAGAGCGTCCCAAAGTCATTCAGGATATTTCTGAAGCCCGTGATCATGGCGATCTGTCCGAAAATGCCGAGTACGATGCCGCCAAAAACCGTCAGGGTTTTATCGAAGGCCGTATTCAGGAAATCAACGGCAAACTGGCACGCGCCCACGTTGTTGATCTCTCCGGCATGAAACCGGATAAAGTTGTCTTCGGCTGCACGGTGACCGTGTACGATACGGCATCCGAGGAAGAGGTGACCTACAAGATCGTCGGTGAGGATGAGGCTGATATCAAAATCGGCAAGATCTCCTGCACCTCTCCGGTCGGCAAGGCGCTGATCGGACATAAACTGGATGATTCCGTCCGGGTTATCGTTCCGTCGGGTACGAAAGAGTACGAAATAAACTTTATCCGGTTTCAATAGAATCATTCATTTTCACTACAAGGAGTTACATTCCAATGGCAGATAAAATCAACAAGGATATGACCTTTTTTGAACTGATGCGCACGTACCCGGAGTCGGTCAAGGTGCTTCAGAATTACAACCTCGGCTGCATCGGTTGCATGGGAGCCCAGAACGAGAGCCTGGAGCAGGGCGCCAGGGCACACGGAATTGAAATTGACAGCCTGATGAAGGATCTGAACGCCGCCATCGGCTAAACGTTATTCATAGCGCAGTAACGATTCGACCCCCGTGGAATATTTCCCGGGGGTCGAATCGTATGGTATATATAAAATATCATGTTGTGAACCGAGGTGTGTGTAACGATGACAACCAGATCTCAAACAGTTGCGCAGGTGTTTGACTCGCTTTCCCATGAGTATCTACAGGGGAAGGAGGAGGTCCTGCGGTTATCGGCCATTGCCCTTCTGGTGGGCGGCCATATCCTGGTGGAGGATCTGCCCGGACTCGGCAAGACAACCATTGCCCTCGCTTTGGCGGCGGTTACGGGGCTCTCCTTCGGCAGGGTTCAATGCACCAGTGATCTGCTCCCTTCTGATATTACCGGGCTCTCGATCTTTAAGCGCGAGGAAGGGCATTTCAGTTTTCAACCCGGTCCCATCTTCAACAACATCGTGCTGTTGGACGAAATCAACCGCGCCATGCCGCGTACGCAAAGCGCCATGCTGGAGGCGATGGAAGAACGGCGGGTGACGATTGAAGGGGTAACGCACCTGCTGCCCGAGCCGTTCATGGTTTTTGCCACCCAGAACCCGTCCGATCAGAGCGGTACGTTTCTGCTCCCCGAATCCCAGCTCGACCGTTTTCTCATCTGCACCGGCATCGGCTATCCTTCCGAACATCTGGAGCGGGAAATTATTTCCGGAGGAGGCATCAGGGAACGGATCGGCAGTATAACCCCGCTCATCACTTCAGCCGAGATAATGGCTGCCCGGAATGATGTCCACCAGGTGTATCTCTCGGACAAGGTGCTTTCCTACATTCATGCCATCGTTCTGGCGACCCGCTCGCACGAGCTGATTCTGACCGGGTTGTCAACCCGCGCCGCAATCAACCTGGCTCAGGCTGCCAAAGCAGCGGCTTTTTTTGCGGGTCGCGACTACGTTGCACCGGATGATGTCAAGTCCGTTGCCGTGCCAGTCTGCGCCCATCGTCTGGTCATGCGCAGCGACATGACAACCGCCGACAGGGGAGGGGTGATACGGACAATCATCGCCAGCATAGCGTTGCCTTTGGTCTAAAGATAAGCAAGGCTGGTGCGCTCTACGTTCTGATCACGCTCCTGCTGGGCTTTTCCGCGGTCAATACCGGCAACAACCTGCTCTTTCTGGTGGTATCCGGTCTGCTGGCCTTCATGTCGGTGACCGGTCTGGCCGGGATGTACAACATCAAGAAGCTGCTCCCCGATCTGATCCCCCCCGAAGAGCTGTATGCCGGAATTCCGGCCCCCTTTCGTTTGTCCGTCCGCAACAGCAAGCGGTATCTCCCCTCGTTTCTGATCCGGGTTGAATGTCAGGCCGGTGCGGCTCTCGTGTTTCCGGTCGTGCTGAAGAGCAACAGCCGGGACGATACGGTGCTGCTCACCTTTCCCCGCAGAGGTGTCGTGCCGACCGGCAGGGTAACGATCAGTTCCCCTTATCCGGTCGGTTTTTTTACCCGCTTCTGGCGTTTTGAAATAGACCGCACGGTGGTAGTTTTTCCATGCCCGCTGGCGGTCGATTCAGGGGGGAACGGTGAGGATTCACCGGCCATTGGTGCCGGTCTGCGCCGGGAACGAGGACTGAGCGGGGAGCTGGAGCGGATTTTTCCCTATTCCGGAGCCGAGCCGCTCCGGATGATTCACTGGAAACATTCGGCCCGCAGTCACGATCTCATGGTAAAGGGGTTTGGCAGAAGTGCGGTTGCGCCGCTGGTCATCGATCTGGATGAACTTGCAGGTCAGGGTGTTGAGGAGCGATTGTCCCGCGCTGCCTGGCTGGTCCGGCGCTGGGTACGGGAGCGTCCGGTCGGCCTGCTGATCGGTGGACGTGTTCTACCGCTCGGCACCGGCAAACAGCACGGCCTGATGCTGCTCAAGGAGCTGGCGTTATATGGTAGCGATTAGATCCCTTACCGCTTTCTTGACCTATGCCATCGGACTGTGCGGCGCACTGCCGCTCTTCCCCTGGCTGACTCCTGTGCCGCGTGGCATCCTGCTGCTCGGATTCGGCGCCGGTCTCTGGCAGGATCGTCGGGGGAACTGGCCGCTCAAGCCCTGGATGCAGAACGCCGCCATTGTGCCGGTATTCTTCTATTACGCCTTGCAATTCAGCCGGGCCAACCCGGTAGAACCGGTTGTCAGCGTTTTGGCCATCATGCTGGCCGTCCGTCTTGGCGGCGAGAAATCGGTCCGCCACAGCCTGCAGATCTATGCCCTCTCCATGTTCTGTCTTGCCTCATCGTCCCTGTTTGACCTGAGTCCGGTGTTTCTGATCTACCTGGGGTTGCTGCTGTTCATGGTTGCCGTCGCCCTGGTGCTGTTGACCTTTCAGGATCAGGACGCCGCCATGACGGTATCATGGGCCGACTTGAAGCGGATTCTCGGCTCCGGCCTGCTGATGCCTCTGCTGGCGCTGCCGCTGCTGCTGATTTTCTTTCCCGTGATGCCGCGTACCCAGATGCCGCTCTGGCTGTTCCTCAGTCCCCCGGCAACACGTATCTCAGGCTATTCGGATACGGTGGAGCCGGGCAGCCAGAGCAGCATAACCGAATCCCGCTCCCTCGCGTTCCGGGCCGAGCTGCCGCGCCAGACCGGCCAGCCGTACTGGCGCGGCACCGTCTTTAACCGCACCGACGGGATCAAATGGACACGCAACCGTCAGATCCCCTCGGAACAAATCACCTTCACCGGCCAGACCGTATCGCAGGTTATCTATCCGGAACCTTCCGCAGTCCGCACCCTGATCATGCTTGATCGTCCGGTGACTCTGTCTCTGCAGCGGGTAACGCGTTCACCGGACGGCGTCTTGGAGTTGTCGGGACCGGCAGGCCGCCGCATGAGTTTCACTGCAGAGTCACAGGCCGGTGGCGTGGTCTTGCAGCAAAATCCCATCAACAGTCCATACTATTTGCATCTGCCGGAACGGCTTTCGCCCCGGATAACTGCGCTTGCCGCCACTATTGCCCGTGACGGTGCCGATGATCGTGCCAGGGTTGATCTGCTGGAAAAATACTTCCGGGAAGGTGGTTACCGGTATTCAATGAAAGACCTGGCGACAGGCGACAGGGCGATTGAGCAGTTTCTTTTTGAACGGAAACAGGGCCACTGCGAATTTTTTGCCTCCTCATTCGCCCTGCTGCTGCGTGCCGCCGGTGTGCCGTGCCGTTTGGTCGGCGGATACCTGGGGGGGGAATACAACGAGATGGGGGGATATTATCTCGTCACCGAGGACAAGGCCCATGTCTGGGTGGAAGCATATATTGCGGGGAGCGGCTGGGTACGAATCGATCCCAGTTCGTTTGCCGGCAACGCTGGTGAGGTGTGGAACGCGGCAAAAACACCCGGCCTCAGGCTTCGTCTTACTCTTCTGGCTGATTCGTTTAATTATATGTGGAACCGGTCGGTTATCAGTTACGACTTCGAGCAACAGATGAAGATTGCAACCGGGCTCGGATCCCGTCTCCAGGGGCTCAATCCGGCACAATTGTTCCGCAGCTATGTCCCGTATTTTGCCACTCTCCTGCTGCTGGCCGGCGTCTGGTTTGCTGTCAGGCGGCTGCCGCGCTATGGCACGCGCGAGCAGCGCATCCTGAAGCGTTTCCTGCACGAGGTGGAGCGCATATCCGGTATTTCGGCAGTGGCGGGCGGGGCAGGGCTGTTCGAACTCTCTGCGCAGGTAGACAGTTCGTATGTAGCCGACTTTGTTACGATCTACGCCGGAGCCATCTACCACGACCGGAGGCTGACTGATGAGGAATACGGCCGGTTGCAGGAGATTCTGCGCTTTTTGAAAGAGAGCGAGTCAAAAATACCTTGACTCGCATGCACGTTTTGGGCTATTAAATCGTTTCTTCATGGTGGCCATGGTGAAGCGGTTAACACATACGACTGTGACTCGTACATGCGAGGGTTCAAATCCCTCTGGCCACCCCAATAAAAAATATAACCTACTGGATAATCCGGTAGGTTTTTTTGTAGGCAAAAGGGCTTTTCCTCGGAAAAGCCCTTTGTCGTATCCGGCAGGAAAATATCGAATATTCATTTTCTCTTGTCGCATATAATTTCAGAGTTGGTATACTAGCAGTTGTCTGTTTCTTATGCTGTTTCCTGATTGGAGTCCGGTATGAAGAATGATATGGAGAAGTTGCCGCTTAACAAGATACACGCCCTTGACACCTGCAGTCTGATCGAAGAAAAGTGCGCTCATATTTACCGGCATTTTGAGCATATGTTTTCTGATGAACCGGATATCGAGGCTCTCTGGCACAAGATGGCAAATGATGAAGATAATCATGCCGCCCAATTCAAACTTGCCGCACTTCATCCGGGCAATGATTGCAAGGATGTCAATTTCAAGGATAAAAAGTTACTTGCCGTCTTAGATAAACTGGATTCAATACACCGTGCCGTCGAAACAAGCCAGCTGTCTCTGGCGGAGGTGTTTGAAATCGCACTGGTTATTGAACTGGATTTGGCGGAGCGTCACATCGAATCAATATTGACTTATGGCGATTGCGGACTTTCGGAGTTGTTTTTGAAAATGGAAAAGTATGATCAGGGTCATCTTGAGCTGTTACAAAAGACGGTTGATTCATTTCGATAAGGGAATTAGGTTTAAAGTCCGAAGACAATCGTTGCTTTTTTGGGCGAGAAGAGTACACTGTAATTAAGAAGTAGCACCAAGATAAGTACCGGATATAAGAAGAAAAAAACTTATATTCAGGGAAAATCGGATGCCACTTCTTCTTTTTTTATCATCCTTATTTCCAAGCTTCTTTCCACTGATTACCTATTCGGTAACATCCTTTATTTCCTGCAGAATCTCGATTTGTCTCTGCAGCAGATATCTCGCAATCTCACGATCAAGTATTTTGTCCGGAGCAGTGGTAAACCGGTATCTCCTTGGCAGCCCTTCACCATCAATTCCCACAAGCATCGCCTTTGTCTTGAGAGAATATTCGATATTCTCCTGGGTATTACTCAATGTGAACGTCAATGACGTTTCTTCGCCTATTTCGAGAGAGCAGGGATGGTTAATTTGAACGCAGGCGCCGTTTATGGATATCTCAACCAGCTTGCCTTTGGCCAGCCCGTCAGATGTCGTGAATAACGCCCTCTGCGGCTTATCCAATGCCAACCGGATATAGTTACGTCTCTCCGCCATTATTTCAACGTAGCAGAGTTTTCTCAATGAAGCGGCACGCCTGCTGAGATTCACGTATTGTACGTTTGCATGAACATCATGCTTGAGAACCCTGCTGCGTATGAAGGTATAATGAAGATCCCGCATGGTGAAAGCCTGGTAGGGAGACACGTCAAGGTCAATCATATCCTTCTCGACGTTAATTATGTGCGCGGGGCATGATACGGGTAAGCCGTGGTAGTAATTGATCAGGGTGATTTGAAACCGTGGCTGCAGGGATAATTCGTTTTTGAAGATAGACAGAATCTCCGCCTGATCTTCATCAAACGTGTTTTGGATGCGCGTGCTGTAGAGGTATGAGTCGTCCATGATTCTTCCATCATAACGTAAAGCGTCAGGTAAAGTACATACATCAAATCAGTATTAGGCCTGCATAGTTACATGCTATAATCCACGTAACGCAAGGAATCAAAAAGAGGTATCCGGAGGTGAATAATGGCCTCGTTAGATCTGTATAAAAAACTGAATCCGACTGTTGAAATAATGAATATACAGCGGAATAAAATCACAGAATGCATACGCTATATCAACGATGACATTTCAGACTTACAACTGAATTGTAATCATATCAGTGAGATGCTGTCACAGCTGGAACAACTCTGCCAACTGCATTTCATGCTCGAAGTACAATTGCTGGAAGAAATTAACTACCCGGCAATTGCCGAACAGAGAATGTTTTATGACCTGTTATTGAAGAGTATTGAATCGATCAAGGTTAACAACGATCAGTGCCATACCCCGGCTTTTTTTAATGACTTCAATAACTTCAGATTGGACTTCATTTTCAATATGAACAACGAAACCAGGGTCCTCTGTGATTTTATAAGTAACGGTTTCCGCGAAAATTCTGCTGCCGGATCTCACGAGCAGTAAGTCACTCTCTGTGATGTATCCGTTCCCTGGCAGGTGTGTTATCTCCTATGCGGGAGCGTGGTAAAGGTCTATAGTGTAAGTCGTTTCAACGCTTGTTAAATCCGGGAACCCAAGACGGATGTACCACATTACACCGTCTCAGAAGGGTTTCCCGTGCCTGTCGCACCGCTCCTCCCTGTCCAGCCCGATCCCGGCCTGCTGCTCCAGCAGCAGCACATCGAATCCAACCGCCGTGAATACGGCCTCCAGTATGACCTGCTGACTTTTGCCAACCCGGAACAGCTCATTGCCGCCAATAGCGAACGCAAGGAACTGCTGCGCTGGCTGGGGCTGCACGCCGCCTTTGGCTATGCCGACACCAAGGTGAACTGCAGCGGCCTTTCGCCCGGCTGCCGCTGCTGCGGTGACGGGAGCTGGTCCTGTCTGTTCATCAACGGCCACTGCAACGGCCAATGCTTCTACTGTCCCACGTCCCAGGACGACCACGACGGCCCGCCGGTGACCAACGGCCTGGCCTTTGCCTCTCCGGAGGAGTATGCGGCCTATGTAGCCGCTCTGGGGTTCAGCGGTGTGAGCATCAGCGGCGGTGAGCCGCTCCTGACGCCCGGGCTGACCATTGACTACCTGACTGCCGTGCGCAAGCGCTGCGGCGACAGTGTGCACCTCTGGATGTACACCAACGGCACTATGCTGACGGCTGATCTCTGTAATCGGCTGCGGGATGCCGGGCTGAACGAGATCCGCTTCGACCTGGGCGCGGTCCGCTATAACCTGAAGAAGCTGCGGCTTGCGGTCGGGTGCATCCCGACGGTGACGGTGGAGATCCCGGCGGTGCCGGAGGATGAGGCGCTGCTGCGGCTGAAGATGGTGGAAATGGCCGAAGCCGGAGTCAACCATCTCAATCTGCACCAGATGCGTCTGACCCCCTACAACTTCGCCCCCCTGACCGAGCGGGGCTACACCTTTATCCATGGCGAGAAGGTGACGCTGCTGGAATCGGAACTGTGCGCCCTGCGGAGCGTCCGTTTCGGGCTGGAGCAGGGTATAGCGCTGCCGGTCAACTACTGTTCATTCCCCTACAAGCGTCGCTTCCAGCATGCCGCTGCCCGTCGGCGTGCGGCCCTGACTGTGTGTGCCGGTGCCGAAGCCGTGACCGAGGCAGGTTATCTGCGGACCCTTACGGAAACCGGCGTGCGTTACAGCGAAGCCGTACTGTTGCAGAACCCCAGTTACCGCCACCCGTTCGAGAAGATCACGTTGGAAACCGGACGTTCCCTGTATCTGGAGCGGCGTCCGCGGACACCGGAGTTGGAGTTGACGGTCGCGGAGCGGAGTGATCTGGAGGCGGGTTGTCCATCCGGGCGGTTGGTCCGTTTTGAGCGGATTGAGAGCGGGCTGGCTGAATATTTTTGATTTTAAGTTTTTACGGTAGTTTAGTTAAACGGGGTGTTGTCGAGTCGGCAAACCGGAATGCATTCATTGCGGGTGTGTGTGGCGGAAATAATAACTTTCCCTGTCGGAATCAACAAGAAACAGAATGTCCCTGCCGATAGCTGCTCTGCTTGTCAAAAGCGCTTCTCCTGCTATAAATAGATTCATGCACACCAACGTAGTTCATTCAATACTCTGCATGGTTGTCTTCATGGCAGTTGCAGCATGGCAACCGGAGTCGGCCACTGCGGAAGAATTGACCGGCACCGGCAGCGGTCTCACATGCGAAGAAAAGGTCATCGTCTTCAATAGCGCTGCTGTCCTGGGTGTCCTGACTTATGGCACTTTTGCGTGGAACTACTGGCAAGAAACACCCCATGCCCAGTCGGAGGGGTGGTTTGCAAAAGGTACCAAACATGGCGGAGCCGACAAAACCGGGCACTTCTATACCGGCTATGTTGCAAGCAGGATTTCTGCCCGTCTTTACGAATCGTGGGGGTATGACCGGGAAGATTCTGCAACCCGCGGAGCGATAACCTCTTTGCTGTTCACCGGAACCCTGGAGTTTGGCGATTCGTTCAGTGGTTTCGGATTCTCGCCGGAAGACATGGTTGCCAATTCGCTCGGAGCCGGTCTGGGATACCTTCTGGTCAAGTATCCGCGGGTAAATGACTTCATTGACTATAGAATTGAGTACGCGCCGTCCCTGTCGTCGCGGCCCCCGGCGGATGTTACCACCGATTATGAGCATCTGAAATACATGCTGGCCTTCAGGCTGGCAGGTTTCGAGTCACTAAAGGACTCGCCGTTCCGTTTCATTGATATTCTGGGAGGTTATTACACCCGTAATTACCATGGCACAGCCACCAGGCACAGCAAGGATCGGGAAACCTTCATCGGCATCGGACTGGATGTTGCCGAGTTACTGTCATCCTCTCCGATTTCCGGACTGTTCCGCTATGTTCAACTGCCATACTCCTATGTGGCCAAGGGGGTGTCGGATGGGGCAGGCTCCCGGGTTGATAGGTCCTTGTTCTAGCCTGACTCCGCGTATTTCATCCACGCTGTCAAATTCGGTTATTCCCACATACACTGACACCAACGGGCAAGTATAGATACGTCCTGGATATTGAGCCAAAATGAAATATATTGAGAAGTTTTGATACGCTATGACACAAGTCAAATCGCAAGTCTGAAACAGAAGGGGTAGGGATGTAATGGGTAACCCGTGTATTATACCAATGGATAGAGTGCTGTTTTCGCAGGTTTGACAAGCAACTGGAAATGACTGTCAAGGGTTGCCACCTGGGCATTGACCGAGGCGGCGGCGACTGCGATGTAGCAATCCGACAGGCCGATGGTTACGCCTTTGCGACGCAACTGAAATGCAAGCTTTCCTGCTGAGATCCATAACTGGGGTGATTCGGGAATGAAGGGGAAAACACGGGGGAAATCGTCAAGCACTGCCAGTTCTTTGTCCGATTTGGCTCCCTGCATCAGTTCGGCCAGAATTATTCCGCAGCAGAAGAGCTGGTCTTCGTCTATCAGTCGCGTCACGATGCTGTGATATGGCTCGTGTTTGCGGAAAAACTCAATCCAGACAGAAGTATCCACCAATACCCTAGCCAAGGCGCTGATCTCCATGGCGCAATTCTTCAGCACCGGCGGTAAACTCCATCTGCCCGGCCATTGACTTGATGCGGGCAGCACGGCGCAGACGGATTTCATCCTTAACTGCGGTAATGACCGCCTCGGTCTTGCTTTTAGCATCAACAAGAGATAACAGTTCGGTCAGTAGATCCTGTGGTAGCGTTACGGTCGCTCGTGCCATAATTGGCCTCCGTGGATAATGTGCACGTATAATGATACTTTTTATGTGCTGTATGTCAACACATGTTTTGTGTGTTACCCAGCACGCGTCCCTGTGTCCCTGTTTCCTGAAATTAACTTTTCTTTGATAAAACTAAACCTTCTTGATTGACCTTTTGTTGTATTGTGGTAAAAACAACTAATTATTTTTCATTTTTAATCCCTTACCCAGGTGGTTACCATGAGAAAAACAACGGGACTGACGCTGCTTGCTTTTGTTGTAAGTGCTTTCTGCTTTTATGCCTTCCACCAGTATCACAATTATACTGATATCGTTGCCGCAAAAACAATGGTTCTGACCTGTAAAAGCCGGGCAATTACCATATCAGTTGAGGATGGATTGCTGGCTCTTGCCGGCACGGATGGTTCGGTTGATTGGTGCAATTCGGAGATCAGCACGTTAGGTGATTCGCACGTATCGGAAGTTGAAGCTGTTGTCGAGTACAAGGACTCAACCGGTCATGTCAACAAGGCCACGTATTGCTTTCATATAAATCACGATAACGGTAGCAAATACCTCGACTATTTTGACCACAATGGAAAAGCAAGGGATGTAAAAGAAGGTGAAAAGCTGATTTTCTCAACCAGCAGCAACAGATCTTAATTGCTTACGACTCAGTGCCGTGCGTCCAGAGCATGTCACGACGAACCGAAATCCATGTTATCCCCCCCACTTCCGCATAGTCCACGATCAGACTCCACTCAACGCTTCCATCAACCCCATCTGAAAATCAATAAAAGCATTTTCCGGAAAGTGACGTATACTTTAGGCAACTCCACGGGGTAGTACGATACTCAGACTTGATTCAGTATGGTGAGGCCACCATGAAGCTCTACCTTAAACAGGCGATTGCTCAGTATTTCAGGAGCATATTCAAACCTGGATCTCAATACAGAGCTGATACAATGCTTCAGGCTTTCATATGGATAGGCGCCGCTTCGATCATCGCTATCCTTGCACTTTCGACGTTTACCGTCTACGTGATTACAACACGCGAGGTGACCCGGGACGCCATGGTGCTGGCTGTCAAGGTCAGCCAGTCCATGTTCGGTCAACATCGCGAATTGCTCTCTTCTCTCGACAACAGAGGCCAATACCGTCTTGATCTGAATGAGGAGGATGTTCCAAAGATCGATACTTTTATCCGCTCCTACCTTCATCCCTTCGACATACTGAAGGTAAAGATATATTCACCTGCCGGCAAGATTATCTACAGTTCGGATGCAAAGATCATCGGCATTATCGATCACGACAATAAACGTCTGCAGAGAGCCTTGAGCGGGGCGGTTGATTCGCATATCGTGAAAAAGGATAAAATGCTCGACCTGGTTGAGGAAACCAAGTTCAATGTTTCTGTGGTTGAAACGTATATACCGATTGTAGAGGGAAGCACTGTTATCGGAGTGTTTGAGATTTACACGGATGTAACCAGCTTCAATCAGGATATTGTAAAAATTGTGGAGAGGACGATCCTATCCCTCACGATTATTCTGCTGTTTGTTTTTGGCTGCTCTTTTCTGGTGGTCAATAAAGCGACCCAGCTTCTCAAGAATACGCAGCATGAACTTGCCGACAAGGTGAAGCAGCTGGAAGAAGCGCTGATTAAAGTCAGGCAGCTGGAAGGAATTATTCCTATCTGTTCATACTGCAAGAAAATACGTGATGACGAGAAAAGCTGGCATCAGCTGGAAAATTACATTTCAAGCCATTCGGAAGCTAAATTCAGCCACGGCATATGTCCGGAATGTTATGAAAAGCAGATGCTGGAAATTAACGCCATGAGTAAGTAACTGCGAGCTGATTTTCAGAAACAAAAAAATAGCCTCGTGATTACCCCATGATTTCTTCACGATGAGAACCAGTCAGATTCTAAAATCATGAGTAATCCTGAAGTAATCGCGAGGCTAAAAACTGCTTGAAGCTGGCAAGTTACGTATTACCCGACCTCTGTATACTCCCGTACCCGAAACTCCGCACCCAGCGATTCCGCCAGAACCCGGCACGCCTCGATATCCACACCCGGAACCGTGACAGCACTAGCGATCACCTGCGGGATGTGGGCGGTTGCCGTGCGGATGAAGTCGCAGACGCTGTTGAATCCGGCGTCTCCGAACGGGGTGTTGCAGAGGCGGCTGTAGGTTGCCGCATCGGGCGCATTGAGGCTGACCGAGAGGCTGTCAACCACTCCGGCCAGTTCCGGCAGGATGTCGCGGCCATGCACCTGGTTGGCCTGGCCGTCGGTGTTGATGCGGATCACGTAGCCCCTTTGCTTCAGTTCGCCAGCCACCTGCTTGACCAGATCCAGGCGGAGCAGCGGTTCGCCGAAGCCGCAGAACACGACTTCGTCGATATCCGAAGGTTGTCCGACTGCCGCCATTACTTCCTCGAACGACGGTTCGCCGTCCAGCATCAGGTTGTGCCCCTTGACCGTCAAATCGTCGAATTTGGGGCAGAAGGTGCAGCGGTTCGAACAGCGGTTGGTGATGTTCAGATAGAGCGAATTACGAATCCGGTAGGCGATTTTGGTCGATTGGTCCCAAAGGTTGATGCCGAACAGGTCACCGGCATTTTTGGTCGTGATACGGGCCACGTCGGCCAGGGTCAGGCCTTTTACCTCGGCCAGTTTTTCGGCGGCCAGCCGCACATAGGCCGGTTCGTTCCGTTTGCCGCGATGCGGAACCGGGGTGAGATAGGGGCAGTCGGTTTCGACCAGCATGCGGTCGATGCTGGTTGCGGCAACCACATCGCGCAGGCTCTGATTGCCGGGGTAGGTGATCGTGCCGGGAATCGAGATATAGAAGCCGAGTGCAATCGCCTCGGCGGCCATGGCGGTATCGCCGGAAAAGCAATGAAACACGCCTGTGCGGACCGTCTCCTCCCGCACAATCGTCATGACCCGGTCATGGGCATCGCGATCATGGATGATAACCGGTTTGTCCAGCTCGGCGGCAAGCTGAAGGAAACGGCGGAATACAACCTCCTGCACGTCGCGGGGAGACCGGTCGCGGAAGAAATCGAGACCGATTTCGCCGATGGCGACCACCTTGCTGCTGGAGAGGGCCAGGTTCCTGATGACATCGTAACAGGCGTCGGTGACCCGTCCGGCGTCGTGGGGGTGAATGCCGACGGCGGCGTACAGATGCGGGTATTTTTCGGCCAGCTCTACCGACTCACGGCTCGATTCCAGGTCGGTGCCGACCACGACGATGGCCGATACACCGGCGTCCTCGGCTCGTTTCAGCATGCCGGCGAAATCTTCGGCAAAATCCCGGTAGTAGATGTGGGCGTGTGAATCAATCAAAAGCGGTGTGCTGTCCGGCATTGTTATCCCTTCAGTTCTTCTTTGAGTCCTTCGACAACCGCCTTTACCTCGGCAATCATATCGGCAGCCTGCGGTGAATTTTCATATTTCAGGTAGCTTTCAAAATGGGCTACGGCATCGGCCGTACGGTCCTGGTCCATGCAGATGCCGCCGAGCGTCAGGTACG
>Ga0209212_1001522_pt1 | contig 37035 bp, 27 predicted proteins | sample RifGroC2_FD_183996 | JGI IMG/M metagenome (GOLD analysis project Ga0209212, IMG submission 183996) | Groundwater microbial communities from Rifle, Colorado, USA - Groundwater C2 (SPAdes) (version 2) | ecosystem: Environmental > Aquatic > Deep subsurface > Groundwater | place: Rifle, Colorado...
GAATCATGTAGGGTGGGCCGTGCCCACCATCAGGATGCGGTTGTGGTGGGCACGGCCCACCCTACCTCTCATTCCCTTAACTTAATGGCAGTGCCCCCCTCCCGCAAGGGAGGGGGGCACTGCCATTAAGTTAAGGGAGGGGGGGCTACGCAACCCGACGAGAAGAAAGCCTACGCAACCGAAGGAGAGTGGAGCCGTCGGCGGCTGCCACGGATCGATCATGCCTAAAGTCCCCTCTCCCCTGGTGGGAGAGGGATAGGGAGAGGGGGGAAATGCCGGTCACAACAGTTATCTTACGGAAAAAGATGTCGCGGCTAGGTGGCGAAATAGATCGCGTCGGCACTTCCTCGACCAGTGATGTGAATCATCGGGCCGGCGCCGCCTGCTTGGCTGCTTCGAGCTTGCCGGTGACGTTGTTCTTGATCCAGGAGCGATCCCACCACTCGATCGGATTCACCTGCTCTCCCGAGAGCACCACTCCATAGTGGAGATGGTCGCCGCCGGCAAGGCCGGTGTCCCCGGTATTTCCAATGATCTGCCCCTTTTGGATCTCGTCCCCGACCTTGACGGCGATCCGGCTCAGGTGCCCGTAGAGGGTCTGCAGCCCCAGCCCGTGGTCGATTATGACGCACTGGCCGTAGATGCCGAGATCGTCGGCATAGACCACCTTGCCGCGGTTGGCGGCCGGGACTTCGGCGTGGGCCAGGGAGGCGAGATCGATGCCGAGGTGCGTCTGCTGATCGACCTGCTTCCCCTGGTAGAGGTAAGTCCGAAGCTGCGCGTAGCTGCCGCGCGGCGCGGAGTTGGGCAGGCGCATGAAGTCACCCTCCCAAAGCGGCACCGGCGAGGTGTTGCGTCCGCACTCGCTCAAGATCCTGCCGTCGTGTTCCCGCAGCTCGCTGTTCGCCTTGAGGAAGATCTCCAGGGGGGTGGTCGCTTGCGGGAACCGGTCCTTGAACTCGGCTGCGACCTTGTCCAGAAACCCCTCGCTGAGCGGGATACGGTCGCTCGGGAAGGACTTGGGGAGCAGATGGTAGTAGATGCCGGTCAGCCGCTCGTTTCCGGCGCGGTCGATGGCCAGTATCTTCGGGACGAAACGCTCCGCCGGCATGTTGTGCGGGAAGGGAAAGAGGCAGGCGTAGACGTCGCCGGACTGTCGGTAGCCCGGGAAGAAGCGGTCGCCGAAGACCACTCCGGTTCTTTCGACCTCCCGGTTAACGGTGTAGACGACCAGTCCAGCCCCGCCCCGGGAGATGTTGTGCGCGGTGCTCAGGGCAGTGACAGCGGGCGGCTTGTTCTGGTAGGTGAAATCCAGGGACAAAACGGTGCTGTTGCCGGCACCGAAGCGGAAGACGGAGCGGTCGGTTGCGGTGATTTGCAGCTTGAAAGGTCCCTCCTTGAGGCCTGGCTGCTGTGCCACTTTGAAGGTCTCGCGCCCCTCCCTGGTCTCGGGCGCATACTGCTTCGAGACCAGGTCGATTTTCTTCTCCCCCTGGAGCGCACCGACTGCCAGGTTTTTGAGCCCGGCCCGATCCTTCAGGGTCAGGACGATATCCATCTTCGCGGAGATGGGTCCAGGCTGGCGAGACAGCGAGATGGCCGGTCCGGCCGTGTCCTTGAAGTAATAAAGGCCCAGCAGCAGTAATGCGACAAGAACGATAGCGGCGACGATTGCGGAAACTTTCATGGATTTACTCCCGCGCTGACCTGCTTGGTTAACCGGTTCCGAGAACCCTCTTTTCCGGCGACCTGGGGGTTGCCGGTCTGGCACTACACCCCCTCCCCCTTGATTTGTCAGCCGTAGCCTCGGCGAAGGATGATGGGGGAGGGCTGGGGAGAGGGTGAAAAGCTCGCATGAGCCTCAACCCCCGCCTTGGGTGGCCGCAAATGCACTTTCGGATTTTAACATCCCGCCCCTCAAAGTCCAGCATGGGACCCTGCCCGGGACGGTCGGACTCCGCGATCTCGGGGGCTAAATGCCAGGAGGCGTCGTGATATTCGTCGGACGCGGTTGACCTGGTAACCGTGTAGTGCTACAAAGGGTGCAGAGGTCTTTTCATGAGAGCTGCCGGTCCAAGCAGGGACTGAAAAGAAAGAATATCTAAGGGGGGCGAGAAGACATGAAAAAAAGCATGCTGGTGCTGTTAGCACTGTCTCTGACGGCGATTTCCGGAGCCGCATTGGCAGAGACGCCTAAGGAAAAGGGTCCCGAATTCATCAGATTCAAGATGAAAGACTTAGAGCTCCCGTTCAAACACTGGAAGCACCAGAAGAACCTGAACAACGAATGCTTTCACTGTCATAACACCACTCTCGGCAAGATCGATGGTTGGGGCGAACAGACCGCTCACAGACTTTGCATCTCCTGCCATGAGCTCGAGGATAAAGGCCCTGTTTACTGCCGCCAGTGCCATGTAAAGAAAAAAAAATAAAACCCCGGTAAATTCATTGATTACACGGGGAATAGCCGTCGCCGGCTAACCCCCGTGTGCCTGCTTGAGCGGAGAGCAGGCGGGAACTGGTCTAATGGGAGCGGAAGTTTCGGAGCAGCCGGGATTATTTTTTTATAACAGTTCTTTAAATTCGCATCGATGGTGCTATCATTTATCACAGCTAGCTAGCGTAACAGAATCTCGGAAAAAGGAGGTAGTCAGCATCGAGGAAACTCCACCGAACAGGATTCTAAACACATGACAGCAGCATAATTTCCGGCGTGCAAAGCGCCGGTATGACCCTTGATAAGGGTGCCGTGTATTACAACTAACGAGGCCCGCCGACACTGGCGGGCCTTTCCTTTTCCTCGATAGTGCGTCGAAATCTGCTGCTGACCTAGTCGTTCTCCCAAAAACCGACCAAACCTGTCCTTCTGCAAGTACGTCCCCTCTCAATGACAATTATCGCTCTCCCTGCTGCGATGCACATAAAAGAAAAGCTATCCTTTAATCGATGGCGCTGATGTATAATCAGGCTTAGAGCGATCTACTATGACAGGAGGAGTTTATGAAAAGGATCATATCAGCGGTACTTGCCATGGCCATTGTCATGGTGTCTTTGCAGGGATGCTACGGAAAGATGTCGCTGACTCGGAAGGTGTATAAATTGAACGGCGAAGTCAGTGACAAATACCTGCGCAGCTTCGTCACCTGGGTATTCGTCCTCGCCCCGGTCTATACCGCCTCGGTGCTGGCAGACTTCATCCTGTTCAACACCATCGAATTCTGGAGCGGGAAAAACCCCATAGCCGCTGGGGAGAAGAACTTCCAATACTCCGAGAACGGGCAGACCTACAAGATAAACGCCCGCAAGAGCGGCGACACCATCACCTACCGCATCAACCATTACAACGGAGACACCTATCTCGACACACTCTCCATCGACTGGGACACCAAGAGCGGCAACTCCCGGGCAACCCTGCATGAGTCGGGGAAGGTAACGGAATTCCAGGCGATACTGGAAAAAGGAGTAGTACGGGTCCTAAGCTCCGTCCAGGGAGTACCGAGCCGGGCACCGGAAACGGTGATGCTCCGCAATTAACCCGGGACAGCAGAATCTGGTAAAAAAAGGGGCACACCCGGAGGTGGCCTCTTTTTTTGCCGCTCAGAGTGTCTCCCCGTTGGAAACGGGAGCAGGGGACAGTACCCGTAGGTTGGGTTAGCGGCCTCATCGCGTAACCCAACACACCAATTGTGAAACCGGCACCTGCCGGCTGGGGCTTGATGCGTGAGTCACCTCTGTAGGAGCGGGATTTCTGCCGGGATCAACACCTGAGGACAGTCGCGGCAGGCATGCCGCTTTCAAGGAGTGAAGATAGGTGAAATACAGTCATTTGACGGAACAACTTTCGGAGTATACACCGTAATTTTTTTTTGCAACAGACTATAAATGTGCCGTGACAAGTGTTATAGTTCTTCCAGCCTAGCTAGCGCGCAACAGAATCTCGGAAAAAGGAGGTATTCAGCATCAAAGAAACTCCACCGAAGAGGATTCGAAACACCTGACAGCAGCAAAAGCCCCGGTGTTAACCAAGCACCGGCCCAACCCGTAATCGGGTGACACGCAACGCAACAAAAAAGGCCCGCCATATGGCGGGCCTTTCACGTTGTCAGAGGTATCGTCTAAAGCAATCTGAAACTTTACCGAAATGGATTACCGAAAAACGAAAGGGTTTAGCATTTCTGCTAAACCCTTTATTTATGGAGCCATCTAACGGAGTCGAACCGTCGACCTATTGATTACGAATCAATTGCTCTACCAACTGAGCTAAGATGGCCTAGCATCACCTATTTTCTTGTATTTTAAGGATTTTTCAGCAGTTTTGCTCTACGCCATGTGTGGGCCAAAAACGAGTCCCTTGTAGACCTACTCTTGTACCGTAAAATGTGCGCTTCGTCAATGATATTCTACCCATAACTTCCACCAAGGTTAATAGCTGATCGGTCTTAAACACCTTAGCTCGCAAAGCCGGCGCGGCGGCGATGATCAACGGATTTATCTCTTCCTTCAACCCGTCTGACAGCTGCTCAACAAACGAGCCGAGTTTGGGGTGGGAATACTCACTGTGCTCCTGGACGCCGATTAAGTGTCATGATTACAGATTAACATCCGGGTACCTTTAAGTAAAAAACATGCACTATTTAAAAAAATTGACAATATTTGAAAAAAATTGCAGGATATAGAGCGCTAATCAAAATTGTTGCGCAGAACCCGTCCTACGCGAGGCTCTTATGAAAAAATTTCCGCTCCTTTTCGTCTCTTCGACGGAGCAAAGCGCAGACATCTCCAGAGCGGTTAAGGCCGGACAGGTCAGGAAACTAGGCCCCCGGCTCTACACATCAAACCTTAAAGATGCCCCCGATCAGGTTGTCAGGCAAAACTGTTTCCAGATATTGTCGCTGATCCTTCCTGGTGTCATAGTTAGTCACCGATCCGCTATCGAAAATAGGATATCTCCAGATGGGAGAATTTACGTCACCGCCGACTACTCCAGAATATTAAACCTTCCAGGGCTTGAAATTGTCGTTATGAAGGGACCAGGGCGTATTCCGGACCGTGACATGCCTTTGCTTCATCTATTCACCTCATGTCGCGAGCGGGCATATCTCGAGAACCTGTCACTTTCCAGAGACCGTGGGGGGGAGCCTAAAAACCTTTCTCGGGTTGAACTCGAAGAAAGACTCGTTGGGATCTTAGACAACAGCGGTGCTGATGCTTTGAACGGCTTACGTGACAGAGCGAAAGAGATAGCCACTGTATTAGACATGGAGGCCGAGTTTAGGAAGTTTGACCACATTATCGGTGCAATTCAAGGGACTCGCGAAGCGCATGAACTAGTCTCCCCCCGCTCCGTAGCTCGCAGTATGCACGAAGGATACGACCCAAAGGCCGTCGAAAGATTCGCGACTTTAAGATCCATACTTGCAAGCCAGTCTTTCCGGTTACGTCCTATGCCGATAGAAAACCTGAAAACGTTCTATAACATGGCTTTCTTTGACGCGTATTTTTCCAACTTCATCGAAGGAACGGAGTTTGAGGTTGAAGAAGCCCGTAAAATCGTAGATTCAGGCATTGTCCCTGCTGACCGTCCAGCAGATGGACATGATATCCTGGGGACCTACAGGGTTGTCGGTAGCATCGACGATATGACAACCACACCTAAGGACTTCGACCAATTCCTTAACCTACTCGCAACGCGGCACGCGATCATTTTAGAAGGCCGGCCGGACAAGCAACCCGGGCGGTTTAAGGAAAAACCTAATATGGCCGGTGCAACGCGATTCGTTGAACCGACGCTTGTACGCGGCACACTCCGGCAAGGTTTTGAGTTTTACAGAGGACTTGAAGAACCGTTTGCAAGGGCGTTAGCGATCTTCTTTATTGTTTCGGACATACATCCCTTCAACGACGGCAACGGACGGTTGGCACGGGCAATGATGAATTCTGAACTTGTCGCCAAGGGTGAAGCCAGAATCATCATTCCATCGGTTTTCCGAAGTGAATATATCGCGGGCATTAAAAGAATGACCAGGGAGAGCGATCCAACCGCGTTTATCAAGCAGCACGCACACGCCCAAGAATTCGCCTCCAGGATCGATTTTTTAGATATCGATGCGGCAATTGAGACGCTTCGCGGCTGCAATGCCTTTGCAAAGCCTGAGGATGGACTTGTATTGCAAATGCCGGCCACTTAAACACCCAAAAGAATACGTCTATTCTGATGAGTCAAGAGGGTACCTGGTGATGTGGAGCAAGTTGTGTCATCTTAGTTCTATTTTGCAGCGGCGGTAGGAGCGGCACACCACGCGCATGAAGGTTTCACCAAGGTTGAAATTCGTGAGTTCCCCTATGGAGCCCTGCGAGAGGCCGTCGTCAACGCCGTTGCCCACCGTGACTATGACCTTGCCGGATCCAGCATTCTGGTGGAGAAATACTCCGACCGTATCGAGGCCGTCAGTCCCGGACTCCCTCCTGAACCGATGACCCTGCAGAAAATTGAGCGGCTTGATTACCCGCCTGATCCCGTAATCCGAATCTGGCCCGGGGGCTCTCGTTTTTCGAGCGCATTGAATGCGCCGAGCCGGGAGATGGGTTACGCCGGATCGTGCGCGAGTCGGTAGGGATAGACCTGACGAGGCCAAGGTTTCAGTTTCGAGACGGGCACTTCAAGGTAATTTTCTTCGCCCCGGAAGACATGCTGAAATTGAAAAGCCAGAGTACCAGACCTTTTTTTGAAGTAACGGATACAGTTCTGGAGACATTGAATACTACGCAGAAGAGCATCATCCGGATAATGTTGGAGAAGCGGGAGGTTCGCGTTATGGAATTGGCCGAGGAACTTGATTTATCGCGTCCTGCCATCCAGAAGGCGATTAAGCGGATGCTGGACATGCGGCTGGTCACTAAATCCGGAAAGGCACGGGATACGAGCTACCACCTCAGTGAAGAACCTGCTGAATGATCTGCTACTATTAGCTACCGGTTCTCCGTGTTTCTGCTACCAAAGGGCCTGAGTCTGAATCTTAGAGAATCTGCTACGATCTGCTACTGAATTCCGGGTTATCTGCTACCTTCCCTGGGGATTGCGTATAGACAAACAATCATAATCGCTGGCGTCGCGTTTCGTACCTCGACGCGACCTACAGGCTGATCTGTTGAATAGATTGCAATTCTGGAAATATGAGCTGTCTTTTAGAGGGGAGTTGAATTGAGCGAATATCAGTATTACGAATTTCTGGCCATCGACCGTCAGCTCTCGGAGCAGGAGATGGGGCATATGAGGATGCTCTCTTCCAGGGGGCGGATTACGCCGTTCAGTTTCTCCAACGAATACCATTGGGGCGACTTCAAGGGGGACCCAAAGGATCTGGTGCGGCGTTTCTACGACGCCCACGTTTATCTGGCCAACTGGGGCTCGGCGATCTTCGTGCTTCGTTTGCCTCTTGCCGCTCTGGACCGAGAGGTTGCGCGGGCTTTCGCTGTCGAAGGGTCGCTCGATGTGGAAGCGACGCCAACCCACTGGATATGCACCTGGAGCCTGGAGTCGGAGGGTGGTTTATGGCTGGATGATAGCTCCGGCTGGATGATGCGGCTCGCTCCGTTGCGTGAAGAACTGCTGCGAGGCGATCTGCGCAGTCTTTACATAGGCTGGCTGGCGGGCGTTTCCATGGGTATGGATGAGGATGCGGATGAGGAAGAGCTGGAGCCGGCGATGCCTGAAGGCCTTGCCCCGTTTACCGAGGCGCAACAGGCTCTGGCGGAGTTCCTCGGTCTGGGGGTGGATCTGCCGACAGGCGCGGGCATGGATCGGCCGGTCGCCTTGTCTGGCGAAGGGGAAGAGATCGACCTGTGGCTGGAAGCGTTGACGCGGGAAGAAATGCGGCCGCTGATGCGAAAACTCTTGACAGGCCAGGGACGGGAGGCCGAGCGCGAGGCGATAAAGCGCTTCGCCGCTTGGCGGAAAAGCTCAGCGGATGCTCCTCCCCCGGCTTCCCGGCGGACGGTAGCCGAGCTGCGGAAGCTGGAGGAAAAGGCTAAGGAGGCCCGGCTGCGGCATGAAAACAAGCGGCGCGTTCAGGAGGAGGCAAAACGGCTCAAGGAGCGCGAGGAATACCTGGCGAAGCTTGCGAAGGACTTTCCCAAGGCATGGAAAGCGGCCAACTCGAGGGCCGAGGTGGGGTCGGGAAAAGCGTACGATGAAGCCTGCCAAGCACTGATCGATCTGGCCGAGGCATATGACAGGCATGTCGACCGGCAAACTTTTGACGCGGAGTTGCGCCGGTTCATGGCCGGCCATGGTCAACGAAAAAGCCTGACGCAGCGGCTGGTCAAGGCAAGGTTGTTGAGGAACGCGTGACCCTCGCTGATGTCCTTGAATACTAGCAGCTCGATCAGTACAAAACTGACTGGACACCCTACCTGCCGTACTGGCCGTCAAGGTCTACAAAATTCAACACCCTGAAAATACAATTAAAAAACGGAATACGCCGTGGCGAAGATTGGTGGCGTTGTAGCGACAAAAGCAAAAATAGCGCCATAAGTTGAAGGCTTATGGCGCTATTGATTACTTTTAGGCTCACTCGCTCTACCAGCTGAGCTGAGATGGCTAGCTGTCTGAATATTGCAGTATTTGCTCAGGTGCCAGCAATTGGGCTAAGGTGGAAACTCATGTTGATCATAAAGCGTCTTTGGTGTTCACCTCAAAAATTGGATCTAGTCAAGCCATTACTTGCCGGCTGTGCTGGAAGTTACAGAATTAGATGCGAATTTACATTTTTATACTCATCGGATTGATTGGCTCTCATCTTTGCTGACAAGCCGGGAGGCGAAGGCGAATCTGAAAGGAAGTCACTTGCCGAGACATTTCACTGATGGTATTATACTGTTGGTATAATACCTAGAGGAAATCGCTCTGAAGCGCAGTCAATAGTGGCAGGAGGTCATGTGAAGGTAGTCAGGAACCCATTTTCAAAGACGGTAATCGGGGATGATGAGCCCCTCTGCAACCAGAAGGATCTTCTGGCGGCTCTCACCATGGAAGCGCACTCGGGCAACAACAACGTCCTTCTTGCGCCCCGCAGGGCCGGGAAAACATCGCTTGCAATGAGACTGGCCCGGGACTATCGCACCGCCGGCGGATTAGCCACCATTGCCGACTTGAGCGCCGTCCCGTCAGCAGATGCCGCTGCGGACCGCATTGCAACGGCAATCTTCGCCTCGCTGAGTGCCGATAACAAGATATTCACAAAGCTGTCGCGTCTGGTTACGGCATTTGTCCCGATCATCACCATGAACGCCGACGGATCCTTTTCCGTTTCTGCTTCCCCCTCCGGACTCGTGAAAAGCGGGATCGATAAGCTCGTTTCTGTCGTCGCGTCACTCGACAGCATATCTTCGAACTCCAAGACCCCACTCCTTGTCATCTTCGACGAATTCCAGGACCTTGCGCAGTTGACCGACAGTGTCCAGATCGAGGCAGCCCTACGCACCACTATCCAGCACCACAAGGCATCCTATTTGTTCATCGGTTCCCGCAGAAAGCTGCTGAGAGACATGTTCGAATCGCCAAAGCGTGCCTTTTATCGCGGAGCAACGACCCGGGACCTACCGTTGATCGATCCTGCTGAATTTTCCTCTTATCTGGTGGCACTCGCCGAAGCATCCGGAGCAAAATGGTCACACGAGATCGCCGACAGCATTATCGCCACAGCGGAATCCCATACTTACAGCGTGACGGCGATCGCGCACGCCCTGTTTGAAGCCACCGCGCCGAATCCGCCGAATAAAGGGGACCTCGCAGAGGCTGTAAAGACAGCGGCTATTCGGGAAACATCCCTGTTCATGTCGATTTATGAAGCTCTCTCCCCCCAAGCCCGCATGCTGCTGGAAGCCCTTGCAGCGGAACCGACCAAACACCCAATGGCAGGGGACTACATGTCGCGTCACAAGCTCACCACTGCAGGGACGGTCAGGAAATCACTGACTGCCCTGGTCAACGGTGACCATATCGCGAGCGACGAAAACGGCCTTATTAGTCTCACCGACCCGCTTATGACGCGCTGGCTCAATACGAGATGGGGCAAGCGCAGCATGTTGCGGGGACTGGTGATTCAGGCGCCCCCTGGAAACGAGTGAGGCTTTACGCACCGGCGACCACGCCTGACTTAATAGCCAACTTTATTTTTCGTGTACACCGTAATCCGGTGAGGTCTACCTTCAAAACCGCAATACGGCAACTTCAGGCAGGTCAACCCAGAATCAAGAAATGGGTCGGTTATATGCCTTTGGTGGCACTCTGACATTTCCGATTTCCGCGCGGCAGCGTCTCCAACGAGGCCGGTAGAAGATTTCTCGGGAAAGGACCCGGCCGCCCTGCAAGGGACTCTGGATTTGTTGCAGGGAGCCGGGGTGAGCGTGGTATTCCGGCCGAACATTCACCAGAAATTCGCGGTTGAATGCTTATGGCGCTATCGATTACTTTTAGCCCCTGCCTCGTTACCCTGTGACTCCGTTGCACTGTCTGGATGCCGGAGCCCGCACTTCAAAGAGCGGCTGGCCCGGCTTCATCATGGCCAGTTCGAGAGCGGCAGCTGCACGGTTTCTTTGTCGGCCGGTTTTCAGGACGTACTGAAGGTGATCCTCGGTGATCGGCTTGCCTTGGAGATGACGGAGGCCATTCGGATAACTCCCCCTGTTTTTGTTCCACCAAGCCGTGATCCGTTCAAAACTCGGACAGGGAAGCTCTTCGTACGGGTCCATCGCAACATTGCCGTCTTCCGGGTCATCGTTTGGAACTGCATCATAGCCTTCAGGTCCCGCCCCTTCCATTTCTGCAACCGCGATATCGACACCGGTTATCATGCTGAATGCGTCACCGGCTAGACGTGCCAAATCCATATTTTGCATCTGTTCCAGAAGCCAAGGGACGAGTACGCTGTCGCCAATTATGCCGGTGCCAATAACTGCTAATCGGATCGTGTCGGCGCTTAGTGAAAGTTCTTTGTGCCAGGACAGGGCGGTTCTCCGTTCCATCCGCCGAAATGCCATGTGCAGGGCTCTCTCGCTAAACGAAGAGTGCCGCATGTCGAAACCTTTCAACACTTCGACCGCTTCCGGATCACCTGCAAGGGCTGCGGACCATGCAGCTGAGAAGCGCACCGCATCATCCTCTGCTGTGAAGTAGCTTTGGAGGCTGAAATGATCGACCTTATTCCTCCTCCCCAATTCCCCGTAAGCACGAAGTGCACGGGCCTTTAGTAACGGGAAGGGATCGGAAGCGGCATCGTCGAGAAAATGTCCGGGATCGCGGCGGTGAATGGTGCTTGCCGCTATGCCGATGTACCGGAGAAGTGGCGGTTCGGCAGTGAGAAATCTCTTTATGTGAGGGCTCGGCCTCGTCATAAGGCAGCCAGCCAAGGGCGGAGACCATGCCTTTGTATGCATTGATGTCCGTGCCTCCCTTGTCGAGCGGATAGGCAATGCGGTCTCTGTCACCGCTTTTGAAAGCCAGAAAAGATGTAGTAAAATAGGCACCCGCATCCCCATGCCGGAGGGATTTTCTGGATATTTCCCAACCAGCCTCACCGGCACGACAAAGCCCGTCCAGATTAGCTTCGATACGTTCATCATGTCGTTTCAGGTCTTGAAGGGCGGTGTGCGGCGCCTTTATCAAGCCTGCGCGGATTAACCACAGGAAGGAAGCGTCATCGCTGTGCTGCTCGATGACAGCAGGCACGACAGCCGGACTCTTTTCGTACTCATCGGGAGCCAGCGCGTTGATGCCTGAATAATTTCCTGCTTGAAGGCAAAGTATGCGTCTGGCGCCGTCATCATCAGATGTAGCCAGCGCAATGGTCGCCGGAGGCAATGCACCCGACATGATGTCTATGGCCGTAGCAAGAAGCACGGCCCCCATGGCGGCGCCGCAGTCTCCGGTGCAGTCGGCCGGGTGCTTTAGCTCGCGTACCTTATCGTCGATCGGAAAGGTCCTTGCCGCGGTGATCGCCCATTCATTGGCTCGCGCCCGCTCGCCGTTCAGGTCGGCGATCACCATATCAATCTCCTCTCCTTTACCTGGAAGTACGGAAAAGGTTTCTTCAAAAGCGTTTCTCAACCCTCTGGCGACTGAAGGGGCCTTGCCGGTCCAAGGATGAGGCTCGGCATCCCGTCCCCAGGCGCTGATGTATGCAAGAATGCCGGCATTGCGCCTTATTGCATGCGACTCCAACTCAAGCAGGAAGACACCGGCAGCCTCACCGGCGACGAGACCTTCCGGGTTGGTTCCGCTCTTCAAGCGGTTGGAGGCGGACAACGTCTCAAGGAGGGGGCATCGCAAAGGGAATCGACACACCCAATAATAACCATCGGGGCTGTTCCATTACGAAGATCTGCAGTAGCCTGAATGATGTTTTCAAAGAACAGACAGCGCCCCAAAGCAGAGTCCACAACATCATTTGCCCGAATGGCTGGAACAGGCAGTTCAGGCACGGAGGTCTTCAGAAGGTTTATCATGTTCCCGCTGTCAGGCTCGATGCGGCTGTCAAGGAGCCAAAGGGCCTTATCCAGGAAGCCCTGGAGAAGCCCATCGGTGCATTCGCGAATAGCCGGGGCCAGCAATGCGACAGCTCGGTCTGCACCGTGCACATGCCGCCCAACGGCATGCTCGGGCAAGCGGGCAATCTTGGCACCGCTCAGCTCGGTGCCGTATTCGTTGCCGTTCACCGTCACGGTTTCGTGCTCAGAAAAGTTGGCAATACCGCTACGGATAGCTGCCAGGGAGCTCGGCGCGCTCAATCCCAGTGAAGTCACCAGCCCAATGCCGGTTATCGCTATACGTTCGACGCCGGTTTGGTTCTTATTCATGATTTCTTCCGCTCGAACATAGGCTTCATTGAATCGAGTACCGCATCCCAGATTTTCAGCTTCTCATGCAGATTGCCGTCGGGCGATTCCATTTCAATGCGTGTCGTGGGATATTCCCCTGAATCGTCCTTGCCGTTGAATTGCCAGGTGAAGACCAGGTCCTTACGCTGTCCTTCCCTTACCCTGAGAACCGCTTCTTCGCCAGGCATTCCTGCCACTTCACGTTCCCGCAGCCTGATTTTGGAAATACCGCCGCCTGGTGAGATAAGAGCGACTGCAAGCATGGCTCTGGTCCCTTTTATTAGGCTCATGGTTTCTATCTCTTTCGTGAAATCCGTTTCCATCTCGATCAACAGGGTGAGCTTAAGTGGGTGACCCTCGAAGCGCGCAATTGATTCTTCCTGCCCTGCATAGGGAAGATTAATAGCACCATGCTCCAAGTAAAAGCGGTTGCCCGGTTGTCGTCCTTTCAAGTTATGGAGGTCCAGAGGTTGGAAAGCTTTGGCAATATTTTCATAGTTCGGAATTGTTTTAGAGTGTTCGATTTCCTTTTCAACGACAATATCGTCAGTTTTTAGCCACAGACCGACTGGTCCTGCGTCCATCAAAAGAGACCATCGTGCGCCATGACGGTCAAAGCTGTCATTGTAGTAAAATATCCCCTTGGCCCATTTGCCAACGGCAGGGAACTCATGCACTTTGATAATCACCCTATCCTTACCATCTGGTGGCGGAAGCTTTTTAACCTCCGCCATAAACCGATCCCATTCAGCTTTTCGTGCTTGCTCGGGATTTAGACTCTGGGGCCATTCCATTTCTTGGATATCGGCATATCTTAGCTTTGATGATCGTATCTTCTGTTTCATAAGTGCAGGGACTGCTATAGAAAAACGGCCTAAGTAGTATGTTTGCATTGCCTCTCTTGCTCCCTTTTTCGAAGAAGTTTCATACTTCAATTGCTCAATGGACGCCCAGGTGAAAAAAATAAAAACAATTATCCAAAATGGGTTGAGTCTGTTGATTATGGACGCCATTACCTCCTCCAGATTCATCGGGCAGATGCCACCTCACCCTCTCTGATCCGCTTGAGAGCAAGGTTCCTTACAGCTTTGAAGATATAATCGATTGCGTTTGCGTCTCCAAACGCTTCCTGATGTTCAACACCGTCCAACTTATGACTGTTCAGCACTGCTGTCAGTGCATTGCCTGAAGAGTCCGGGACCGTGCCGTCTCCTCCACCTTGGTAGTCGCCCGGACGTGACATGTTTATGAGACGAGTTGTAGCAACGAGCGGTGGTTTTATCTCCTGATCTTTGTTGTCCACATACATGATACTGGCGCCTCTGGCAGATGACTTGTGACGAGGCTCTGTTGTTTCCATGACCGCTGGGTATCCAAAATCTGAAGGCATCTCGTAGTGCAGAAAGGATAAATCCCCTCGGGAGAAGCTAATTTTGTCCACAGTATTAAGGCTACCGGAATAGAATTGATAGGTGTTCTTGTGGGAAAAAGTCTGGAGGCTCAGGTGGAATTTCTCAGCTTTTTCTATGCACTTGATATATCGCTCCCAAGCATGCTTACGATTTACAAACGGATTAATAGGCGGGCTCCGCTTGTCCAATGGGGCCAGCCAGCCCGGGTTTATCAGCCGCCAAAACTGGTCAGTCACCTTGTAGATCTCTTCGTAAGGGTTGCCATGCCGAGGAAACACGAACTCTTTCCCTTCTTTCCCCGGAACGCGTAGCCACCCGTATTCGTCTTTGTTGTCCGTATAGTGCTGATTGGGCAGCAACTCCAGGCCGCCCGGAGCGTTGCCCAAAATGCAGGTAACCTCCTCGCCGTTTGTCCCCAACACCCAGGCCGATGCCTTGCTTGACAGCCCTTTGAACGTGCCTTGCTCGGTCCTCTCAAAACCTGCCTTCATCCGCCAGTATGCCGCTGCCGCACCCGTGACCGGTTGCACGCCGTGTATCACCCCCAGGACATTTTTTTCGGCTTCATGTATCTTACACGCGGAGCGGCAAACGAGCCCACCCATGGAATGGCTGACAAGGATGACATGTTTGCACAGTCGGCCTTTGGATTTGTACCATGCAATGACTTTGGCAATTTTCCCCGCCAGCTTTTCTGTACGAATCGGTTTGAACATGTCCGGCCAGTCTATGTCGATATAGTTTATCGATTCCATCTCTGTCCCTCATTCGAAGGTTTCCTCTTCAAGGTTGAAGTCATCGAAAATGACCTCGTACTCTCCATCCGGTTGGTCGCATAGGTGCAACGCACCGACATAACCTGCGCTCTCGTGCTTGTGTGTTTCGGGGCCGCTTACCTCATGGAGCGTTTGAAATACTGGCTGAGATATCCTGCCGGAGGCGACATCCGGGTGCAGGTTCATAAAGGCTATCGGCAAGGGGTGTTTGCCTTCCAGTCCCTCGGCTTTTACATTGGGCTGCATCAGGGGTGCCGGTGGGGTGTTGCCTTTGTTGCTGGTCATGGGGTCGAGCCGGCGGCAGACGTTGCGGCCTTCGATTTTTACATCGAAGATGACATACCCTGTCCTCAGGCGATTGATGCAATCTAAAAAGGTTCGGGGGGTTGTCCCCCTATGGGCAGAACCCTCTTTCTATCATCCATTGTGCGTTACCTTTTGGCCCTTTATAGTCAAGTTCTTTGCGCTTTTTCGAAATGTAGTACTGCTTCATGGGTGAAAAAAACTCCCACCCCCTGCAGGGAAGAACTAAAAAATCACGGAGGATTAGTACCATATGACTGGGATTGCTTCAGATGGGTCGATGCTGCATTGGAATGGTATAATGTCAAGAGGGTTTGGGTCTACCGGATTTAGGCAGATGACGGGGAACTTACAACGGTATGTTCAAGTCTGCCGGGGGGAGTGGCATGTACAGTTGGGGCCCTTGCAGCACCGAAAACAAAAATAGCGGCATAAGTCCGAAGACCTGTGCCGCTATTGATTGCTTTTACGCTCACTCGCCCTGCCAACTGAGCTGAGATGGCATGTTGAGGCTATACTTCTGTATAACCAGTAGACTGAAGCAGATTTGTCCTGCGTGAGGAGTTGGGTCGATGCAAAGTTGAAGGCCAGTTCCCCATAAAGCCTTTAAGCCCCGGACTGGCTACCGCTTCGCCAGGCCGGCCAAGAGCGCCCCCAACCCGGAGATAACTTGATTCAGCACGTCCGGCTGAGGCAAGGGGATCTTAAGGTAGGTGCTTCCAGTGGTCTCGTCTCTGCCGATCAGCGAACTCACCCCCTGTTCGAGCGCGTCCCTCCCCGTTGTGCCGGTATCGGAGTCGGCGGGCTGCGAAATTGCCCGGCTCAGATTCATCAGAAACTGCGCTCCTCCGGTCAGCAGGGTGTTCAGGGCTGCCACGCCCGAGCTGTCGGGGTTGCCGGCACCTCCAGCTTTCTCGCTGGTTGCCTCTTTTTCCGCTTTTTGCTCGTCCAGCGCAACCTCAATCCTTTCCAGCTTCTCCTGCCCGGGATCGGGTCTCTCCAGCGCGTCCACCACCTGCTCAACGGCATTCATGTATTTTTCCATCCCGGACGCGCCGATGGTAACGCTGTCGCTGCCATCCTCGTCCAGGGCACTGGAGGCCAAGGAGCTCTTGAAGCGCAGCAGGTCGAGGATGCGCTCCTCAATGGAGGAGCGGCTGACAAAGTTCACCACGCGGACCGTCTTCCCCTGACCCATCCTGTGCACGCGGCCGATCCTCTGCTCCAGGATGGCGGGATTCCAGGGTATGTCCATGTTGATCACCACGGAGCCGCTTTGCAGGTTGAGCCCCACACCGCCCGCATCGGTGGAGAGGAACACCCGGCAGGACGGGTCTTCCTTGAACCGCGTCATCAGGGCCTTGCGGCTCTTGGAGGGGACCCCGCCATTCAGGTGCACGAAGCCGATGCCGCTTTCCACCAAAAGCTTTGCCACCAGTTCGGTCATCCTGAGCCACTGGCTGAAAACCACGACCTTTTCGCCGCCTTCGACAACCAGCTCCTTCAACAGCGCGTCCAGTTCCTCCAGTTTCGGCCCGTGGACCGTAGCCCTGTCCACAAGATAGGTGTTGTCGGCGGACATGCGCATATAGGCCAAGGCGCACTGCATCCTTTTCTGGTCGGCATCGCAGAGAAACTTGTAGCGGCGCCACTTCGCCACCAGCTTCGCCACGATCTCGCCGTTATCGTCGTGTATCTCCTGCTGCTCCGGCGTCATGGGGACCAGGAAATTCTTGTCGATACGGGAAGGCAGCTGCTTCAGCACCTGCTCCTTCCGGCGGCGCAGCATCACCCCCTTGAGCGAGCCGCGCACCTCGTCCAGCCGCTGATAGCCGGTAAGTTTCCCCCCCTCGTCGACCACCCGGTGCTTGTGCACGAAACGGTACAGAGGGCCCAAGTGATGGCGGTCGACGAATTCCACGATGGAATGCAGCTCCTCGATCCGGTTCTCGATAGGAGTACCGGTAAGCACTATGGCAAAGGGCGACTCCAGCGACTTTACCGACTGTGCGGTGCGGGTCTTCCAGTTCTTGATGCGCTGCGCCTCGTCGAGAACGATCAGGTCCGGTGCCCACTCCCGGATGGAATCGGAATCCCGCGCCACCAGTTCGTAGTTCACGAGCTTATAGAAGGATGGCGCCTGGTAGAGCTGCCGCCTCTGGTGATTGAGCCCTTCGATCACCTGCGCCGTGCGTCCGGTGAATTTTTCGATCTCGGACTGCCACTGGTATTTAAGGGAGGTGGGGGAGACGACGAGTACCCGCTCGACTCCGAAAAGCTCCGCCATCAGCTCCGCTGCGGCTATGGTCTGGATGGTCTTTCCCAGCCCCATGTCGTCCCCGATCAGGCAGCGCCCGGCACGCACCGCGAACAGCGCGCCCTCTCGCTGATAGGGATAGAGCGCTGTTTTCAATACGGTGTCGAATAACGGGCTGGCGATACCCTCGCCGAGGCGGGCCTCCACGATGGACAGACGATGTGCCGCGTCCTGATGCTCGGCGATGAAGGCCATGACGTCGTCGTAGCAGCGTACCTCGTGGACTTCTCCGTCGGGAAGCCCCTCCAGAAATGCGGGGAATTCAAGGGTCTTTCGCTCCTTCAGCACGCCGTTCGCATCGAAAAACCTGCCGGCCAGCGCCACAAGAGGCGCCGGAGCACCCGCTCCCGCCTTGAAACGGACCTCCCGCTTCACCCCGTAACTCAGGTACACCTCGGAATAGGGCGGCTGATATCCCTTGCGCAACGCCGCCTTGGCGCCGCGTCTCCGGACGAGCCGTGCCAGGACGAACTCGATGTGCTTGCAGCTTCCCAGAGTATTGACCAGGTAGTCGGGACAGGAGCAGTAATTCGACCCCGGCGCCGCACCGCGGATGGCGATCCGGTAGGTTTTTCCCGACATGGGGTTGGAAAGGGAAAATTCGGAAAAAATCGGGTGGCCGCCCCTGTTTTCCAGGATGAATTCCTGCTGCTCGCCAAACTGCCTGCGCAGCCCAAGCTGCCACTCCTCCAGAGTCATCTCCTCCGGCTGATGGGTGCGGGATAGTTTCGCGGCGGTCCCTTTCGCTAATTTGTCCCTCTGCGAGTTTCTCCCGGTGGCGGGGGCCTTTTCGGATCGTTTCATGGCTTCCTTCCTATGGCGTCTGGAGTTTCCTCGTTATTTTTCACGGCAGATTAAAATAAGCGGGAAATAAAGTCAAAGAAAAGAACGGCGGCATCCCGGCCGCTTCGGCGGGCGGCAGGGTCTGAAGAGTTCCGGGGAGCAAGGCGAGGGTTCCAGCCTGTTCTTCGCCCGTTTCCCCCTGGAATGATTTCTTTGCCGTCTGGAACCCGGCTGCGTCTTGCAGCGCGGAAGAAAGCATCATGCGACTCGAAAACCCAAATATTGCGTGTGAACTTTTGAAAAGCGTGTTTTCCAGCCATACCAACGCCTAACCCCACTGCCTCGTCACCCTGTGAGCCCGTTACACTGTCTGGATGCCGGAGCCCGCACTTCAAAGAGCGGCTGGCCCGGCTTCATCATGGCCAGTTCGAGAGCGGCAGCTGCACGGCTTCTTTGTCGGCCGGTTTTCAGGACGTACTGAAGGTGATCCTCGGTGATCGGCTTGCCTTGGAGATGACGGAGGCCATTTGGATAACTCCCCCTGTTTTTGTTCCACCAAGCCGTGATCTGTTCAAAATTCGGCCCTGAAAGGTTTTCTTGTCGCCTTGGGGTGCGTTGCCGTTGAGGGGTCAGGCTCGTCCGTTACCTTTGAAAAAAACGGGAAACGGGCATACTTCCACCGCCCTTACCCCCAAAAAGATGCGTTGAGGTACAGGGTGACAGATGCTAGACATTTTCTCGAAGCCATCGGAGCAAAGCCATGAACGCCATGAAATACAAAGGATATGCCGCCCGTGTTGAGTTTGACGCCGACGACCGGATATTTGTCGGACATCTAGCAGGGATACGCGATATCGTGGGGTTTCACGGGGCCTCTGTCATAGAGCTGGAAACCGCTTTCCATGAAGCGGTGGATGATTACCTTGCCGCCTGCGCCAAGTTGGGGCAACCACCGCACGCTCCAGCTTCAGGAAAGGTGTTTCTGCGAGTCCCCCCCGAAGTTCATTCCGCTGTGATCATGGCCGCCGAGAGTGAGGGCAAAAGCCTTAACCAATGGGCCGCTCAAGTTTTGGCCGAGGCAGCGCACCTGACCTGCCAGATTCCAACCAAAGGCAGGATACTCCGGTCAACCGGATGAAAAGTGCGGACCCTTTCCAACTTCCTTGCCCGTTTCCTCCCGGGAAGACTCCTTTACCGTCTAGGCCATTCCCGGTTCCGAGAACAGTCCATTCTAAAGACGATGCTCTCTCCCACCAGAACAGCTTTATGCCCCCGCGCTAGGTTTGGGGAGGGTATGCGCTGTTCTACACGATAGCGGTTCCCTTCGACCACTGAAGCCGGCTGGTGCCTTGTAGTGTACATTCGATAATTAAAACGAGTGCATAACACACTCACCTAGCTCGCTGTTGGCCCGATTTTTCTATAGCTGCAACTGACGATACCACCCAAATTATAATCATGAATCCGGTAACTTATCGCCTGATCCTACCCCGCCCCATAGAACTTCCATTATTGTTGGCGCAGATATGGCATAAAAATTCGTTTAATTTCTGAATACTCACTTAAAGTCAGAAATCTCAGTCTTTTAATTCATATTTTGTAATTATCGGACAATAATCTTTGACCTGCAATGCATTGATTGTTGGCATCGTAAATACGATGTGCGCTCTATGAGCACACGGGAGAGATGATGACTCAGTCCGCTGCTCCGGACATTGTCGTGTATATCTGCTGCAACTGCATTGCCCAGAGCGTGCGCCTGCCGCGCCAGTGGCGGCAGGACGGCGCGCAGGTGCTGGTGCGGGAGGTGCCGTGCAGCGGCAAAATGGACGGACAGTACCTCTTTCACGCCTTTGAGGGGGGAAGCCGCGGTCTTTGCGTGGTCGCCTGCCCCAAGGGGGAGTGCCATCTGGCGCAGGGGAACTACCGGGCTGAGATTCGCGTCCGGACCATCCAGCAGCTGCTTTCCGAGATCGGTCTCGAAGTGGAGCGGGTAGAACTGCTGCACTTCTCACCGAGCGATCAGCCGGAGCGCCTGGAGCCCCTGGTCCGGGACGCGGTGCAGCGGGTCTCCTCTTTGGGAGCGGTATCACCCCCGGCCGCGGGGTAGCAGAAGCGAGGTGGAATTTTTGGTGGGCGTGGCCCACCCTACGGCTGATCTTCAGGCACGGCGGCAATACTCCTACTATAAATCGGACACGATACTACTATCGGTCCGCATCAGGCGGGTGTCATGGCAGCAGAAAAAACGCAACTCCATAATCGAATCGAATCCGGAAAACAGCTCCTTCTCGCGGAATCGTCGCCCCCCAAGGGAGCCGATCCCGCAGCGCTGCGCGACTTAGCCAGAACTCTTGCCGGCAAGGTGCATGCCCTGGGTGTCAGCGACAACCGGGACGGGGTGCACATGTCGGCGCTGGCGGCGGCGGCGCTGATCGGCGCCGAGGGGATCGAGCCGATCGTACACATGACGACCCGGGACAGAAACCGTATCGCCCTGGCTTCCGACTGCCTGGGCGCGCAGGCCATGGGGATCCGCAATCTGCTCTGCACAACGGGAACCCATCAGACCCTGGGCCCTTGCCGGAGCGCGAAAAACGTCTTCGACGTCGATTCGATACAGCTGCTGGGGATCTGCAACTCCCTAGGCGTTGACGCCTCGCCGCTCGGGGAGGACTCCTTCGAGGGCGCCGGCCCGCTATGTCTCGGCTCGACCGCCTCCCCGTTCGCGGACCCGCGCGAGATGCAGGTGATCCGGCTGGCCAAGGCCGTCGCCGCCGGCTCGCGGTTCGTCATCACGCAACCGGTCTTCGACCTAGAACGCTTCGCTCTCTGGTGGGAAGAGGTGACCAAACGCGGCCTGCATGAAAAGGTGGCCATTATCGCGGGAATCAGGCCGCTTGCGGATGCCGATCACGCCCTGGCCTACGCAGCCAAACGCCCGAGTCCGATGATCCCCGCTGCGGCATTGGAGCGCATATCTGCTGCGGGCGATAAAAAGGGACAGCGGGCCGCGGGGATCGAGATTGCCGTTGAGACGGTCCAGCGTCTGGCAGGACTTAAGGGATTGCGCGGCTTCGAGCTCCGCGTCGACGGGGAAGTCGACATCGCCATGGAGTTGTTAGAGAAATCGGGACTGAGGATAGACTAGCCGTGCCTGATAAATACCACATCCATACGGAACTGGCCCCGCACCGTTTCAGACCGGTGGGGAAGTTCGGCATAGTCGACTGGCGCGAGGACTGCGCGAGCTGCCACAACTGCGTGAAGCGCGCCTGCGCCTACGGCTTTTACCGCGAAGAGGCCGACACGCTACGCGACGAGATCGGTTACCTGGATTACATCTATCAGTGCAAGGGGTGCCTGAGCTGCGTCCAGGACTGCACCAAGGGGATCCTGACCCGGGTGGTGAATCCGGAATACAACCGCATGGGCGACGCCTATTACACCCCCGCCATCATCCTTGCCACCTGGTTCCAGGCGGAGACCGGCCGCGTGCCCGTCTCGGGCGCCGGCTACGGAGGGCCGTTCACCGGAACCGGCTTCGATTCGATCTGGACCGACATGTCCGAGATCGTGCGTCCCACCCGGGACGGCATCCACGGGCGGGAGTACATCAACACCAGCGTCGACATCGGCCGCAAAAACGATCATTTGATCTTCGAAAACGGAGAGTTGATCGCCTCGCCTCCCTTGCTGGTATCCCCCCTGCCGATCATTTTCGAGGCCGTTCCGGAGAGATGGCTGCGCGAGCCGGTCCAGGAAGTCGTTTCCCGGGCGGCCAGACAGCTGGAGCTATTTTCGGTGGTCCGAGGGGGCGCGATTCCCGACGGCCTCTCGATCGCAAATGACAACATCATCCCGCTGCTCGACAATTTTGAATCTCTTTCGGCCGGTGCCTTTGCTTCGGCTGGGATGATCATGGTCCCGGACCGCCCGCTGATCGGCGCGGTCATCTCCACCCTGAAGGAGAAGAATCCGGAGCAGATCGTGGCGGTCCGCATGGAGGCTGCACCGGACAGCGCCCGGCGGGCGGTCGAACTTGCCGGCAAGGGGATAGAGGTGCTGCACCTGCTCTTTGACTCCCACGGTCGGGAGAAGGCCTCCGCCAAGCCGCGCCACGCGCGGGACGTGATCCGAGAGGTTCACTGTGCCCTGGTCAAGGGGGGGATGCGGGACCAGATAACGCTGATCGTCTCCGGAGGGATAGCCCTCCCTGAGCATATGGCCAAGGCGATCATCTGCGGCGCGGACCTGGTGGCAATCGACATTCCGCTCATGATCGCCCTTGAGTGCCGGATGTGCGGCGAGTGCGATCGCGGAGAGCGCTGTCAGATCGAGCTTGAAGAGATCGACCCCCGGTTCGCCAGGGAGCGGATCATCAACCTGATGGGGGCCTGGCATTCGCAGCTGCTCGAACTGATGGGAGCCATGGGAATCCGCGAGGTGCGGCGCCTGCGCGGCGAGGTGGGCCGCTGCATGTTCTTCGAGGACCTGGAGCGGGAAATTTTCGCACCTCTTTTCGGCAAGCGCAAAGCGGGGAGCGTGTCGATATGAGCACCGCGATGATCGATAAGACCGAATCAGGCGCCGCGACCGAGGAATTCCTGGACCGGCCGGATTTCGCGCGGGTGACCCGCGAGGTGCGCCCCGCCCTGCCGCGCTACCGAAACGAACTGGGCCCGTTCAGGGTCCATCGCTCCTCCGCCTGCAAGCAGTGCGGCCGCTGCGCGGAACTCTGCCGCCACGGAGTTCACACCCGGCCGGAGGGGTACCGGCTCATGGTCCGCCCCTTCGATTACCGCTGCACAGGTCACGAATGTGAAAAGACAGACGCCTGCTGCCTGCAGGGCTGCCCGCAGCAGGCGCTCTCCCTCACCGTTAATCCCGCCTTCGAGACCATCGGCGACTGCCGCTGGACCCCGGAGCTGATCGCGAGCACCTGGCGCATGGCCGAGACCGGGCAGGCGCCGGAACCGGGGGGTGAATGCGAGATCGGCGGCAGCGGTGGCGGCTTCGACCGGATCCGCCTTAAATTTGCAGCGTCTCCCCCCGAAGGGCTCCGCCGCGAGGAGATCGGCACCGAGGTGCTTCTCAACCGGAGAAACGACGCACGCCAGCGGCTGAAGATCGACGTCCCCTGGTACGGCGGCGGCATGTCGTTCGGCTCGACCAGCATCAATACCATCCTGAGCCGGGCCCGCGTGGTGACGGCGTTCAACACACTCACCTGCACCGGCGAGGGTGGCTACGTGGACCGGCTGATCCCGTACGCCGACCATATCATCACCCAGGTGGCGACGGGGCTTTTCGGGGTGCGCGAGGAGACCATCCAGCGCGCGCCGATGGTGGAATTCAAGTACGCCCAGGGGGCCAAGCCGGGGCTCGGGGGGCATCTTCTGGGCGACAAGGTGACCCCGCCCGTGGCGGCCATGCGCGAAGCGGTGGTCGGCGTTCCCCTGTTCAGCCCGTTTCCCTTCCACAGCGTCTACTCCATCGAGGACCACCAAAAGCATATCGACTGGATCGCCCACGTGAACCCCAAGGCGCTGATCTCCGCCAAGGTCTCGACGCCGGCGGATGTGGACATGGTGGCGGTCGGCTCCTATTACGCGGGGGTCCATATCGTACACCTGGACGGGAGTTACGGCGGCACCGGCGCGGCGCCCAACATCGCCAAGAAAAACATTGCGATGCCGATCGAATACGGCATCAGCCGGGTGCACCGCTTCCTGGTCGCCGAGGGTATCCGTGAGGCGGTCACCGTCATCGCCAGCGGCGGGATCCGGAACCCCTACGACATAGCCAAGGCGATCGCGCTCGGGGCGGACGGCGTGGTCATCGGCACCTCAGAGCTGATCGCGCTGGGATGCATCCGGTGCGGCAACTGCGAGAGCGGCTGCGGCTGCCCGCGCGGCATCACGACGACGGCAGTCGGCTACTGCGACAAGATAGCCATCGATTGGGGCACCCAGCGCCTGGTCAACCTGTACAGCGTCTGGCGGGAGATGCTGGTTGATATCCTGTTTCGCCTGGGAGTCGAGTCGGTGGCGGCCCTGCGCGGCCGGTCCGATCTGCTCTACCATCTGGACTACGAAGCTGAAGAGTAAGGAACTCTCCATTGGCGAAGGGGGCGGGGGACATTTAGCGGATTGAGCCATCCGTAGGGTGGGCCCTGCCCACCGTTTAGATGAGGTTTTGGTGGGCAAGGCCCACCCTACGGGCTGAAGGGTGAACCGAACTCTCCCCCCTTTGCAAAGGGGGGCGGGGGGGGATTTGACTCTGGCAGACGAAAGCAAAAACAGCCTTGCACCCCCCCCCAGCCCCTCCCATCGAAGGGAGGGGGGCTAGATGGCTGCAGATTACCACCAATAAGAATCATTTGCACCGGGCGCCCTATGAAAAGCCGAACTGAAAACTCCTTTGATCAAGCCCGGGCCCTGCTCCGGTCGCGCGCGCAATTCCGCCCGGAAGGGGAGTGGCTGCGCGAGGATATGGAAGCCGAAGGTGGCTGCGGCGTCACCGGGTTCGCCTGCTCCATTCCGGTCGGCGGCCGGCACATCTATGAGCCGTCCAAGCAGATGCGCAACCGCGGCAACGGCAAGGGGGGCGGCATCGCGGCCTGCGGTCTGGTCGCGGAGGACCTGGGAGTCGCCCCCGAGATCCTGAAGGAGGACTACATCCTCCAGATAGCGCTCCTCGATCCCTCGGTTCGGGGCGAGGTGGAACGCAAGTACGTGGAACCGTATTTCGAGATCGATCACGGCGGCATCATCCCGACGGTGGACGACTACCGGGAGATCCCTCTGCTGGAGATCCGCCCTCCCGATGTGGCCCGATACTTCGTCCGCCCCAAGCCGCAGGCGCTGAGGAAGTTCGCGGCCGACCAGGGGCTGCAGGCTCTCGGCGCCCGGGACCTGGCGGACGAGTTCGTGAGCCAGAACTCGCTGCGCCTGAACACGGAATACTACGCTTCGCTGGGCGAGAAGCGGGCCTTCGTCATGTCGCATGCCAAGAACCTGATCATCCTGAAGATCGTGGGCTTCGCCGAGGCCGCGGTTCAGTACTACCGGATGTCCGACACGCGGGCCCACGTCTGGATCGCCCACCAGCGCTTCCCGACCAAGGGGCGGGTCTGGCATCCCGGCGGAGCGCACCCCTTCATCGGGCTGAACGAGGCGCTGGTCCACAACGGGGACTTCGCCAACTACCACTCGGTCTGCGAGTACCTGGCCCAGCGCAACATCTTCCCGCAGTTCCTGACCGACACCGAGGTGTCGATCCAGCTCTTCGATCTCTGGAACCGGGTCTACAAATACCCGCTGGAATACATCATCGAGGCGCTGGCACCGACCACCGAGTTCGACTTCGACAAGCTGCCGGCCGAGAAGCGCCGCATCTATCGCCAGATCCAGGCGATGCACATGCACGGCTCTCCCGACGGCCCCTGGTTCTTCATCATCGCCAGAAGCCTGGTCGAGAGCGGGGCTTTCCAGCTGATCGGGATCACCGACACCGCCATGCTACGGCCCCAGGTCTTCGCGCTGCAGGAAGGGGAGGTCTCCATCGGCCTGATCTGCTCCGAGAAACAGGCGATCGATGCCACCCTGGCGAGCCTGGCGAGCGAGGACAAGCGCTTCACTCCCATCGCGGACAAATACTGGAACGCGCGCGGCGGCAGCCATACCGATGGAGGGTCGTTCGTATTCACCGTCTCGCCTGCCGACGGGGCGAAGGACGGCGGCGCCGGAAAATATGCCATGACCATCGCCGACAAATTCGGCAAACCGGTCACCATAGCCAAACAGCAGGCACATTGCGACCTTAGCGCCGCGCTGGTCCGGCCGGCGGATGTCGACAAGGAGATGGAGCTGATCGCCCGGGCGGTTCGGGAACAGGCGCCGCGGCTTTTGTCTGATCATCTGAAGAGCGTGATGGCCGGGGTGGATTATGACCGGCTGCGCTGGTTCTCGGCCCGGATCGCCGAGGCCACCAAACTGGAAGCTCCCGCCGTGGGGATCGAGGCGCTGACGCTGCTCATCGATCACCACTACCAGGTCGGGCGGAAGAAGCGCAGCTCCGTGCTCACCATCTTCCGGGGCGCCCTGGAGGAGATTTTCACCGCTCAGCCGCTCTGCGACGAGCCAGGCGAAGGGAGCTACCGGCGGGTCACTTGGGAATCGCGCGACCGGCTGCGTGCGCCTGCCGGGGCGGAAAAGACCCTCCTCATCAATGCCCGCGGCTTCAAACCGGAGGGGGCCGACTGCGATGCGACCCTGGCGGTGCGGGCCTATCGTCTCGGGTGGAGACACCTGGTTCACTACAACAGCCGCGGCACACGCTTTCACGCCGCCGGCTTCGGTCCCAAGACGGACGGCCTGCGCGTCGACTGCTACGACAATGCCGGCGATTACCTCGCCTCGGGAATGGACGGTCTCGAGGCGTACATGCACGGCAACGCCCAGGACCAGCTCGGCCAGATCACCAAGCGCGGCAAGCTCGTGATCTACGGCGACGTGGGACAGACCTTCCTCTACGGAGCCAAGGGGGGAGAGTGCTACGTCATGGGCAATGCCGCGGGACGCCCCATGATCAACGCTGTGGGCCGGCCCCGGGTCATCATCAACGGGACCGCCCTCGACTTCCTGGCCGAGTCGTTCATGGCCGGCAATCCTCACGAGGGGGGGGGCTTCGCCATCGTGAACGGCATGAAACACGACGAGGAGGGGAACCTGGTGGCGCTCGACTCTCCCTATCCGGGTAGCAACCTGCTTTCCCTTGCCTCCGGCGGCGCCATCTTCATCCGCGACCCCCACAAGAAGCTGGCGGACGAGCAGCTGAACGGCGGGGTGTACCGTCGCCTCACCAAGACCGACTGGAAGCTGATACTCCCCTATCTCAGGGAGAACGAAAGACTGTTCGACATTCAGATCGAGCGCGATCTGCTCACCGTGGACAAGGTCGTGTGCCTCCCCGGCGAGGTATACCGGAAGGTGATCCCGACCAAGGACGCCGAAATCGAGACGGACATGGAAGGTATGGATGAGTGCAATGCCTGATACCTTAGAATGGCAAACCGGCAGCTTTTTGAAGGACGTGGAGCGCCGCAGCGGGACGCCGGTCGGCGCCTGTTTCCAGTGCCACAAGTGCTCGACCGGCTGCCCGATCGCCCCCGACATGGACCTCCTGTCGAGCCAGGTGATGCGCATGATCCACCTGGGGCAGGAAGGCTCGGTACTGGAATCCCGGGCCATCTGGCTCTGCGCTTCCTGCGAGGCCTGCACCACCCGCTGCCCGATGCAGATCGACGTGGCCGCGGTCATGGACAGCCTGCGCATGATGGCCGTGGAGCGCAAGGTCGAACTGGGCGACCCCCGGGGGGAGCAGTTCAACCGCTCGTTCCTGCAGAGCGTCTGCCGACACGGCCGCGTCTTCGAGCTGGGGATGATGGTCGCCTACAAGATCCGCAGCCGCGACTTCTGGACCGACGCGGAAAAGAGCGGGAAGATGTTCTCGAAAGGGAAGCTCTCGCTGCTGCCCAAGAGAAGCGGCAGCGCGTGGGAGGTGGCCCGGCTCTTCAGGCGGGCCGAGGAAGAGGAGAAAAAGCGATGACTGTCGGGACTCGTTACGCTTTTTTCCCCGGCTGCAGCCTGGAGTCGACCGGGTGGGACTTGGACCGCTCCACGCGGGCGATCTGCCGCGCCCTGGGGATCGAACTGGTCGATATCCCCGACTGGGTCTGCTGCGGATCGACGCCGGCCCACACCAGCAATGCCACCTTGAGCGTGGCACTGCCGGTGATGAATCTGCTGAAGGCCCGGGAGTTGGGGTTGCCGGTACTGACCGCGTGCGCCTCGTGCTATGCCCGGTTGCGCACCGCCAACGATACCGTGCAGGACGACCCCGAAGAGCGGGCCCGTGCCGAGCGGGTCACCGGAAAGCCGTACCACGGCGGGGTCGTGGTGCGCCACCTGCTCGATGTGCTGGTCAACGATCTGGGAGTCGATGCCGTACGCGCCAAGGTCCGGCGTCCCCTGACAGGGATGAAGGTCGCCTGTTATTACGGCTGTCTGTTGACCCGGCCGCCGCGCATCGTGGCCTTCGACGATGCCGAGCATCCCAGTTGCATGGAAGAGCTTGTGACGGCGATCGGCGCGGAGCCGGTGCAGTGGCCCTTCCAGACCGAATGCTGCGGGGCCTCGCTCGCCATCACCCGCGCAGAAATCGTCAACCGCCTGAGCCACCGGCTTCTTTCCATGGCCAGGCTCGCCGGGGCGGATTGCCTGTCGGTCGCCTGTCCGCTTTGCGAGAGCAATCTCGATCTGCGCCAGGCGGACGCGGCCAAGGCCCATGGACCGATACCGGACACGCCGGTGCTTTACATCACCCAGCTGCTGGGGCTGGCCTTGGGGCTGTCGAACGCCGAACTGGGGCTGGATGCCCTGACCGTCAGCGCCGAGCCGATGCTGGCGGCAAGTGGGGTTTAGACAAATGAGTCCAGACACCAACCAGGCAAAAGTCGCAAGCTCTCTCAAAGAGGACAGGGGTCCCTGGGGGGCCGTGCTCGTCTGCGGCGCCGGTATCGCCGGCATCCAGGCATCGCTCGACCTTTCGGCCGCCGGCTTCCGCGTCTACCTGGTGGAGGAAAGTCCCACCATCGGCGGGGGGATGGCGCGCCTCGACAAGACCTTCCCGACCGGCGACTGCGCCACCTGCATCATTTCGCCTAAGCTCGTGGAGTGCATGCGCGATCTGAACATCGAAGTGCTGACCATGGCGGAGGTGGCGGGACTGGAGGGGGAGGCGGGACGCTTCCACGCCAAGGTGCTGCAGCGCCCGCGCAGCATCGATTCGAGCAAGTGCACCGGTTGCGGCGACTGCTGGTCGGCCTGCCCGGTGCGCAACCACCCGGAACTCCCGCCGGAATTCCAGCCGCGCGAAGAGCTCAGCGGTGAAGACGCCTCCACCCTGGACGGATTCCTCTTCAAGCACGAAGGGGAGCCGGGGGCGATGATGCCGGTTCTCAAGGAGATCAACGAAAGGTACGGCCATCTTCCCCGCGCCATCCTGGAGCAGGTCGCCAGCCGCTGGGATGTGCGGCTCACCGAGGTGCTGCGGGTGGCGAGCTTTTACGATCAGTTCAGACTGCAACCGGTGGGGCGGCACATCGTGGAGGCGTGCGACGGAACCTCCTGCCATTCGCGGGGAGCGCGGGCCATTCTTGAGCGGCTGCAACAGGTTATCGGCGTGGAGCCGGGTCAAACCGACCCCACCGGCCGCTACACGCTGCGCACGGTGCGCTGCCTCGGGCTTTGCGCCTCTTCGCCCGCGATGCGCGTCGACGGCCAGAGCTTCGGAAGGGTCAATCTCGACAGGGTCCCGGACATCCTGGAGCAATTCGCATGAACCAGCCCATAAGAAGTATCGAGGAGCTGAAAACGGTAGCGGCCGCGGGGCTCGCCACCCTCTACCCGAAAAGGCTGAAGATCGCGGTCGGCTCGGCCAGCTGCGGGCTTGCCGTCGGCGCGGGGGCGGTCGAGGCTGCGGCCATTGCCGCGGTCAAGGAACTCGGTCTTGACGCGACCGTCACCCGGATCGGATGCATCGGTTTCTGCTCGCAGGAACCGCTCCTCGACCTCTTCGTGCCGAACGGGCCGCGGGTGAGCTATGGCAACATGACCCCCGAAAAGACCCGGAGCCTCCTGGCCGGGTACGCCGCCAACGGGGAGCTGCGGCCGGAGCTGGCATTGGGCCGGTTCGAGAGCGAGGAGCACGTGCTGACCGGAGAGGCCCATAGCTATCCCGCTCACGACAAAGCCCTGGCTGAGGTTCCCGAATGGTCCAGCCTCGATTTTTATCGAAGCCAGAAAAAGGTCATTCTGCGCAACTGCGGCTCCATCGATCCCCTCTCGATTTCCGAGGTGATCGCCCGCGGCGCCTACCGCGGCGCCCTGAGCGCCTTCACGGAGATGACTCCCGATAAGATCATCGACGAGGTGACCAGGTCCGGGCTGCGCGGCCGTGGCGGGGCCGCCTTCCCGACCGGGCAGAAATGGCGGTTCGCCAGGAGCGCCGGCGGCGCCGCCAAATACGTGGTCTGCAACGCCGACGAGGGAGAGCCGGGATCCTACATGGACCGGACCGTCCTCGAAGGGGACCCGCATGCCGTGATCGAAGGGATGCTGATCGGCGCCTACGCCATCGGTGCCCGGGAAGGGTTCATCTACATCCGCAGCGAATACCCGCTGGCCATCGCCACCCTGCAGGCCGCGATCGATCAGGCGGAAAAAGCAGGGCTTCTGGGAGATGATGTCCTGGGGAGCGGCCGGTCGTTCCGGATCAAGATCAGGGTCGGCGCCGGCGCCTATATCTGCGGCGAGGAAACCGCGCTGCTCGAGTCGATCGAAGGGCATGCGGGAGAGCCGCGCAGCCGGCCTCCCTATCCGGTGACCAGCGGACTCTGGGGCAACCCGACCGTGGTCAACAACGTGAAGACCTGGGCCAGCGTCGCGCCCATCCTGACGCGCGGCGCCGACTGGTATGCCGCGATGGGAACCAGGCGCACCCCCGGCACCACCGTTTTCTCTCTCGAAGGAGCGGTCAGGAACGCCGGACTCGTCGAGGTACCGTTCGGGTTCTCGCTGAGCCAGATGATCTACCAGATCGGCGGGGGGATCATCGGAGACCGCCCCTTGAAGGCGCTCCAGGCCGGCGGCGCGGCGCGCGGCTGCCTCCCCCCCTCCGTGCTGGAGTTGGCCATCGATACCGAGGACCGCGCCGGAGAGACCGTGATGATCGGCACCGGCGGGATCATCGTGCTCGACGACGGCGCCTGCACGGTCGACATGGCCCGGCACCTGGTCGGATTTTTCCTGGAGGAGTCGTGCGGCAAGTGCGTCCCCTGTCGCGAAGGGCTGAGGCAGTTGTCCGGCATCATGGACCGGATCTGCGCAGGGGCCGGTTGCGAGGCCGACCTGAAACTCCTGGAGAAGCTCGCCCGGACCATGAAGACGGCGGCGGTCTGCGGCTTGGGGGGCATGGCCCCAAGCGCGGTGCTTGCCACGCTGCAGCATTTCCGAGCCGAGTTCGAGAAGCACGTGCATGAGAAGAGCTGCCCCGCCGGGGTTTGCGAAGGCCTTACCTGCTAAGTGCCACGACATCGTGGACTAGCTGTCTTTCAAGACGGTTATTTCAGCGGGCAACGCGGCTTCTCGTTCTTCTCGTTCCCAAGCTCCTGCTTGGGAATGCCATTGCGGGGCAAAGCTCCGGCTTTGCATTGCAGCGAAGCGGAGCTTCACGGGCAATTTGCGTCCCCAAGCTGGAGCTTGGGAACGAGGGTGTCCCCAAGCTGGAGCTTGGGAACGAGGGTGTCCCCAAGCTGGAGCTTGGGAACGAGGGTGTCCCCAAGCTGGAGCTTGGGAACGAGGGCATGGAGCTTGGGAACGAGGGGGACTTTCTGCCGCTCAGCCCCCCAGGGAGGATGGAAGCTTGACTATGGACGCATCGACTTCCGACAGGATCTTGGCCGACCGCTTCAAGGTGACCGTGGACGGCCGCAGCGCCGAAGTCCAGGCCGGCACGACGATTCTCGACGCCGCCCGCCAGATGGGTGTGCAGATCCCGACCCTGTGCAACTATCGGGGCCTCACCTCGTACGGCGCCTGCCGGGTCTGCCTCGTGGAGATCGAACGGGGGCAGGGGCGGCAACTGGTGGCTTCGTGCAGCTACCCGGCGGAGCGGGGCCTCGTCGTCCATACGGAAACGGAACAGGTCCGGGAGTCGCGACGCACCATCGTGGAACTGCTCCTGGCCCAGGCACCGGACTCCTCGGAGCTTGCCGAGTTCGCAGCCGGCCTCGGGGTCGAGTCGACCCCGTTCCAACCGGTGGCGGACGGAAAGTGCATCCTGTGCGGGCTTTGCGCGCGGGTCTGCAACGAGATGATGGGGCGCGGCGCCGTCAACCTCTTCGGCCGCGGCACCGCCAAACAGGTGCAAACGGCTTATGCCGAACAGACCGACCAGTGCCAGGCCTGCGGCGCCTGCGCCTTCGTCTGCCCCACGGGCTCCATCGACCTGAAGACCATCACCTCGCGCCGCTTGCGGCCCCACAATACGGCCTACGATCAATACCTCACGGCTCGCCCCTGCATCGACCTGGCCCATCCCCAGGCCTCGCCCCGCGTGCCGTACATCGACCGCGACAACTGCGTCCATTTCAAAAGCGACGCCTGCGGCCTCTGTTCCAAGGTCTGCGGGGCAGGTGCCATCGATTATGAGCAGAGCGCCCGGACCATCGACCTCAAGGTGGGCTCGGTCGTGCTGACGCCGGGTTTCGAGGCGTTCGACGCCACCAGGCGGGGGGAATTCGGCTTCGGCTTCGCTCCCAATGTGCTGACCAACGTGCAGTTCGAGCGGATGCTCTCCGCCTCAGGCCCCACCCGCGGCCACCTTACCCGCCCCTCGGACGGAAGGGCGCCCGGGCGCCTCGCCTTCATCCAGTGCGTCGGCTCGCGCGATTCCGGCTGCGACAACGATTACTGCTCCTCGGTCTGCTGCATGGCGGCCACCAAGGAGGCGATCCTCGCCATGGAGCACGAGCCGGGCCTGGAGGTCACCGTCTTCTTCCTCGACCTGCGGGCCTTCGGCAAGGATTTCGACCGCTATTACGAGCGGGCCAGGAAGCTCGGGGTCCGTTACGTCCGATCCTTCATCTCCCGGACCTACGAGATGCCGGGGAGCAGGAACCTGCGCCTGGTTCACATGAATCCCGACATGAAGCCGGTCGAGGAGGAATTCGACCTGATCGTGCTCTCGCTTGGTCTGGAACCGAGCGCCTCGCTACAGGAACAGGCGGAGCGTCTCGGGGTGGTGCTGAACCGCTGGGGCTTTGCCAAGACCAGCGAACTCCTTCCCCTGGATACCTCCCGGCCCGGTGTCTATGTCGGCGGCGCCTTCCAGGAGCCCAAGGATATCCCCGACACGGTCATGCAGGCAAGCGCTGCCGCGGCCCGGGCCATGTCGCTCCTCGCCCCGGCCCGGGGGACGCAGGTCAGGACCAAGAGCTATCCGCCGCAGCGCGACGTCACCGACGAACCCCCGAGGATCGGCGTCTTCGTCTGCCATTGCGGCAGCAACATCGCCTCGGTGGTCGACGTGGAAGCGGTGGTGACGCGGGCCAAGGGGCTCCCCAACGTGATCCTGGCCGAGCACAACGTCTACACCTGCGCCTCCAACAACCAGGACCTGATGAAGGAAAAAATCATCGCGAACCGGCTGAACCGGGTGGTGGTCGCCTCGTGCACCCCGCGAACGCACGAGCCGATCTTCCGCGACACCCTGCGGGATGCGGGATTGAACCCCTATCTGTTCGAGATGGCCAACATCCGGGACCAATGTTCATGGGTGCACACGGCAGGCCCGGAGCAGGCTACGGCCAAGGCGACCGACCTGGTGCGGATGGCGGTGGGGCGAGCGGCGCGGCTCATGCCCCTTCAGGAGGACACGGTGCCGGTGAGCCACGGCGCCCTGGTGATCGGCGGCGGCATCGCCGGCATGACCGCGGCACTGGCGCTGGCCGACCAGGGCTTCCCGGTTCACCTGGTGGAACAGACCGATCAACTGGGCGGGACCATCCGCGAGATCCACAGGGTCGATCACAATGACGTCCAGGCATTTCTCGCCCAGACCGTCGAGCGGGTCAGGGCTTCCCGGCAGATCACCGTCCACATCGCTTCCAAGGTCGCCAAGGTGGACGGAAACGTCGGCGGCTTCACCTCCCGGATCGTTACCGCGGGAGAAACCGGGGAGATCAAGCACGGGGTGGTGGTGGTTGCCACCGGCGCCAGTGAGGTGAAGCCCGAGAGCTACGGGTACGGCCAGAGCAGCCAGGTTCTCACCCAGCTTGAGCTGGCCGACCGCCTGGGGCGCGACGAGATCGCCCTACCCGCCAAGGCGACGGTGGTCATGATCCAGTGCGTCGAGCAGCGCAGCGAGGAGCGGCCCTACTGCAGCCGGGTCTGCTGCACCACGGCGGTGCGTAACGCGCTGCAGCTGAAGGAGCGCTTCCCCAAGGCGCGGATCATGGTGCTCTACCGCGACATGCGGACCTACGGCTACCGCGAGGCGGCCTACCGGGAGGCCCGGGAGAAAGGGGTCCTCTTTGTCCGGTACGAGGCCGAGCAGCCGCCGCAGCTGGAGCTGGGGGGGAAACTGCGGCTCAAGGTGCGCGAGCCGGCGCTGGGGCGTGAGCTGCAGGTCGAGCCGGACCTGGTCGTTTTGGCCGCGCCGATGAAGCCTCGTGCCGGCCGCAAGGAGATCTCCGAGCTGCTGCGCGTGCCGCTCAACGCCGACGGCTTCTTCCTGGAAGCCCACATGAAGCTGCGTCCGGTCGATTTCGCAAGCGAAGGGCTCTTCATCTGCGGCACCGCCCACTCGCCGAAATTCATCACAGAGTCGATCTCCCAGGCGAACGCCGTGGCCGCCCGTGCCGCGACCATCCTGTCGCACAAGCAGATGCCGGTGAGCGGCCAGATAGCCTGCGTCGACCCGGACAAGTGCGTATCCTGCATGACCTGCGTCCACCTCTGCGCCTACATGGCGCCGAAGATCGGGGACGACAACAAGGCCGAGGTGCAGGGAGTGGTCTGCATGGGATGCGGGAGCTGCGCCTCCGAATGTCCCGCCAAGGCGATCACCCTGCGCCATTACCTGGACACCCAGATCCTCGCCGCGGTGAACAGTCTGCTCCGGGCCGAGCCGGCGGAGAAGCCGGTGCGGCACCCGTACCCCGAGCAGGCAGGCGTAGCGCCGCCACAGTGGCACAAAATTTAAAAAAAACGTTCAGCCAAAAAAGCACAAAAGACGCAAAAAGAATCAAAGCTTTCAGCAGTTGTACTAAAAGCCTACTGACCAACAGATTCAGCATTCTTGGATGTTAATAATCCTTGGATGTTAAAAGCCTTTTTCTGCGACTTTTGTGCCTTTTTGCGGCAAAGAACAGGAACCCCAATGGCCGACCATGAACCCTTGATACTCGCCTTCTGCTGCCACTACTGCGCCTATGCCGCAGCGGATCTGGCCGGCTCGATGCGTCTGCAGTATCCGAACAACGTGCGCGTGCTGAAGCTCCCCTGCACCGGCAAACTGGAGGTGAACTTCGTCCTGGCCGCATTCGAGCGCGGCGTCGACGGGGTCATCGTTGCCGGTTGCCTGGAGGGAGGCTGCCATTTCCTGGAGGGAAACCTCCGGGCGCGCCGCCGGGTCGAGCGAGCCCGCGAGCTCCTGGGGGAGATCGGCCTGGAACCCGAGCGGGTCGAGATGTTCAATCTCTCCTCGGCCGAGGGACCGCGCTTCGCCCAGATCGTGAACGAGATGACCACACGCCTGACCTTGCTTGGACCGAGCCCTTTGCGCTCGGCATGCGGCGCAGAAGCTGGCGTTCGGGAGATGACCAGGCAGGCCGAAAAAATGCTGGAGTCCGACAGGGCAGGAGAAGCCAATGATCGTTGCCAACCGTAAGAACGTCCGTGAAATACGCGATATGATCCAGGGGCACAGCCGGGTTTTGCTGGTGGGATGCGGCACCTGCGTGACCGTCTGCCTCGCCGGCGGCGAGCGGGAGGTCGGCATCCTCGGCTCAGCCCTGCGCATGTCCCTCAAGCTCATCGGTCGAGGCGAGGTGGTGGTCGACGAGTGCACCATCGAGCGGCAGTGCGACGACGCCTTTTTCGACGCCCTGGCTTCTCATGGCGCGGAGTACGACGCCATCTGCTCTTTTGGTTGCGGGGTCGGGGTCCAGGCGCTGGCCGAGCGGTTTCCCGGCACCGCCGTCTATCCCGGTCTGAACACCCAATTCATGGGCCTGCTGGAATCGCAGGGTGTCTGGGCCGAGAAGTGTTCCGGCTGCGGCAACTGCCGGCTGGGCGAATTCGCCGGAATCTGTCCGATCACCCGGTGCTCCAAGCACCTCTTCAACGGCCCCTGCGGCGGATCCCGGGACGGACAATGCGAAGTCCGTGAAGAGCTGGACTGCGCCTGGCAGTTGATCTACGATCGCGCCAAGGAAATCGGGATGCTGGGGAGGCTTGAGGAGATCACCCCCCCGAACGACTGGTCAAAAGGGCTCGACGGAGGAACGCGCAAGGTCGTCCGCGAGGACCAATGCATCGCCGGGCTGGGGCCAAAGGCATAAGGGCCGGCTCCACCCCTCTGAGGCCAACTGCTTCATCCGGTGAAAAGCGGTGAAATAGTGTGAGGAAAGGCCGTTGCTTCGGGACATTCTCCCGGAGACAACGGCCTTTTTTCAGCACTGGGGTAAATCGTGATGAAGAGAAATCATGAACGGACTATATCCAAAACAAAGGCTGTGCCTTTACCCCCCTTTGCAAAGGGGGGGCAAGGGGGGATTTTGCCCACCTGAGCCGACTAAATCCCCCTCGATCCCAGTGTTGTCCGGTAAGGTCCTTGCAGTGACCGTCCGGCACGAATGTGTAAGAAAAAAATAATATCTAGATGAGTTTTTTACTTGCTTTTGAATGAAAAAAGTCGTGGGCCGTTTTCGTAACTACCT
>Ga0209212_1001523_pt1 | contig 37034 bp, 23 predicted proteins | sample RifGroC2_FD_183996 | JGI IMG/M metagenome (GOLD analysis project Ga0209212, IMG submission 183996) | Groundwater microbial communities from Rifle, Colorado, USA - Groundwater C2 (SPAdes) (version 2) | ecosystem: Environmental > Aquatic > Deep subsurface > Groundwater | place: Rifle, Colorado...
CTACAACGACTCGGCCGTCCACTGGGACCTGATCAACACCGAGGACAAGAAAGTGACCGCCACGCTGAAGAACGGCAAAAAGGTCACCATCTACGAAGGTGGCCAGTTCAAATACTGACGGAGCGGAGTTGTTCTGATGAAAAAATACCCGCCATAACAGGCGGGTATTTTTTAGAGTAAAGGGAGTCTAAAAATCCCGGATCTTGGTCACTTTGCATTCCACGGCGAAAAGGGCGGAATATTTCTGTTTTTTTGTAATGGCGTACGCCTTGGCTATTGAAACATTCATAGCCAATAACGGAAAACAATTGGAGAACTCCGGGAGCGAGGCCCTTAAAACGCCGCCCCTTATGACTATCGGCTCTCCGGAAGATATCATTTCATCATAGATCGTCTGAAATTTCTTCCTGATATCCGGGTCCATGTTGTTGGCGTGCGGATACTCCACCATGGCTCCGGCCAGCGGACATTTATAAGTGCCGTCCTTCATCCGTTTGAGCAGTTTGACCAAAGCTAACATACGCATGTTTTTTTCTGCCACGGCGGGGGATAACCCTATTTCCGCGGCCAGAGCTTTAGGGGTCCAGGTTCCAGTATCATGAAAAAGAGCGGTCCAGCACAGAGAAGTCGTCCTGTCGGTAACGATAACCTTTAACTGCTCCGGGCTTATGTAGAACTTCTTCTGTGCCAGCAACATTTTTGTGGCTTTATGAAGAGGCGAGGAAATAGACTGTTCCTGCGGGATCTTAAAGAACGGTTCGATAAGCTGCGCAAAATCTTCCTCGCCGTGAGTTGTTTTAAGCCATGCCGCTGTAAGTTCCATAGCGGCATGACTTTTTGAAGATAGCCGGAGCGCGAAGATATATGTACCCAGATTTTTAAAAGGAGGCAGCCTTTTTCCCTGCTCTATAAGCAGGTACATCCGGTAGGAAGCCTTAAGGACGCCTTTCCCTCCGTTATCATGAAAAAAGCTGTAGGCGGTCTTAAACCCGGCCTCTTTCCTGAGCTTCACCAGTGTTTCCGAAAATATTGTTCCCATTGTGAACTCCTCCGGATAAACCTACCCTTGATTTAATCATATATAAATCCCTCTCTCATAGCGACAGTGCGTGTCTCTGTTTGATATAAACATGCCACACATCCGCTCCTAAGCAAACAAGCACCCCGCCATGGGCACATCGCCCCATGTGCGGCGCCGAACTTGGAGCTATATTATGTCTAGGTGGTTCCCGGACTGGGCTACATGTGGGCGGATAAATAGCTGGCGTCTGGCGGGAAAATATAGCGTGCTTACTCTGGTTTCGGTGAGGACTTATGAACACTAAACTAAAATGGCTGGTTGCGGCGGCGGTAATAGCGGCGGGCGGATTTTACGCCGACAGTTTGCAGGCGGCTGCTGGGAATGCTCCAGCCGACCTGCGCGACGCACCGGCCGGCAGTGCCATGGACACGCTGAAAGGTGGCCCCGGCGCTTCTGATATCAGTCTCCCTGAACCAAAAATGGAAGCGGCCAATTCCGATAGCGGAGCAGCCGCTAATAGCACCCTCCCGGACAAAGCCGCGGCGGGCGACTTGCGGAATATGCACGGCACACACCCGCAAGGGGCGTTTCCTATGGTGCGCATAGATTGCGGGTCTTGGTATAACGAATCCGCCACTGTCGCCGTGTATTACGCTTCGTTCAGCTGTCCCGCGGATTATCTGCCCGGTCACCGCTACTGCCGTTTTGTTAACAGTCAACAGCAGTACTTAGGAGAATGGCTGGAACGGGGCTGCGTAAAGAATGGCGGAGGGGGATCCGGGTACTGCGAAGTGAACTGCAACAACTCCGGTAACAGAGTAAAACCTGCCGGCGTACTTGCCGGGAAAACGGCGCCCGCGGCAGCTCCAGACGCTGACAAGACGAAGGCCGCTGTATCTGGGGACGGCGAGAAAGTCCCCTCGAAAAAAGTGATCTGCGAATACCTTGAAAATATACGGGGCCAGGATATTAATTCCGACAAGGGCAATCCGTCGGCGGTTTGCCTGCGGGGCCAGTTTCACCTGTCTCCGGGCCGGGTAACGTTTGCCGGGCGCCTTCCGCCCTTAGGCAATAGTGAGCGCTGCGCTCTGCAGCTCGCGAGCGGGAAAATAACCGGTGGCGGCTGCGAGGTTAGCGGCGACAAATCGGCGGCAATAGCACGGTCGGAAGAGACGGCTTCCGCCAGGGGCGGGCGCTGTGCCTGGGACCAGGTGTTTAACGTCGCAAGATGCTGCCCCGCCGGACAACAGGCCACATGGGACCCGGTGTTCAAAACGGTAAGATGCGATACCGCCACCGACGGCGGCTGCGTGTGGGACCCCGTGTTCAGCACCACCAGATGCTGCCCCTCCGGGCAAGAGGCTTTCTGGGATGAAACGTTCCAAACCGTAAGATGTGTCTCCCCGGAAAGCGGGAGGTGATCTTTCGCGGGCGGTTGCGGGGACAGCATATGCAATACGCGTATGCTGTCCCCGGAAATTATTGTAGAGCCAGACTTGAGTAAAGAATATGAAAGAATATTTCGTAAAGAATGGAGCTTGTAAACTTGAGGTGACAGATTGGGGGGGTAAAGATCGCTCGTTAACACCCATTCTCTTCATCCCCGGAATGTTCGGCACTGCCGTAACTTTTAAAAATGAGATAGAGGCGAATTGGCCGGAAAGGCGCTGTATCAGCCTTAGTTTCCGCGGGCGCGGTAAAAGCGATGTTCCCGATACTGGGTATACGCTTGCGGACCATGTTTCCGATATTTACGCGGTTATCTGCCAGCTGGATCTTATGTCCGGAGTAATTATCGTCGCTCATTCCCGCGGTGTTCCATATGCCCTGGGCTTTGCCGCAGATCATCCGGGCACTATAAAGGCCCTTGCGCTTTTAGAGCACCCTCCTTTTCATCTCCCCATAGAACCCGACTGGGCTGAAAAATGGTGTTCTCAAATAAATCCCGGAATGCCTCCGGAAAAAGCGATCCGTGCTTTGCAGAGTGACGCGGATTTTCGAGACTTGAGGGGAGCGCTTGCGGCTTTAACCTGCCCGATCTTGTACGTGGCCGGCGGGCAGCCCGGCTCCATGCTTTCACGCGAAGATATCGGCGAGTTCAGCCAGGGCCTTAAATCCTGCGTTCTTCATGTAGAAGAACGCTCCGGGCACGAACTTGAGACGCTGCAGATCGGTAAATTGCTGTGCCCGCTGCTTTAGGTCCGCTCTCATAGCGGCAGGAAATGTCGCTATCAGCCACGATGAGGGCCACTGCTGCGTACGTAAGCAAACAGGCACCCGGGCTTGGGCATATTGCCTCATGCGCCGGGGCGGGAATTACAGTTACACTAGCAATTAGATGAAAGTTCCCCACGAACACAGGATCTGCGCCACCGGGAAAGCGCCGGCGGCCAGGTGCGCCCAGCCCCGCTTTGCACTTTCCCTTCTCCGTTCGCTTCTCTTACTCTTGACCCTATCGGCTGTCTACTACCTGCTGCCCGCTTCAGCCAACTCCCAGACCGAGCTCGGTTCCGAAGACGACCTGACCGTGCTCGGCATTAACGGGACAGCCCTTGACCCCGACACCGAAATAAAAGGCTTTACGGTATTCGGTTCCACGCAGGCCGCATATACCGGCGCAGCCGCCGGGCCGGGCAACGTGGTGGTAAACGGCGCCCTGGCAGTTTCCTCAGGGGCTTACTTTGCGGACAGTTCCACTTTCCCGGCCGCCGGCAGGATATTTTTAGGCGACGGTTCCACAGGCCAGATACTCAGCAAGAAATCCGACGGCGCCCTGCAATGGGCGAGTTCCAGCGTCATGGGCGACAATCTGGGCAACCACATCGCCACCACGACGCTGAACATGGCCACGTTTAACATAGTCAATGTCGGCTCCATAACCGCGAACGCGGCTATCACCACATATTCCACTATGACCGTAGCTGGGAACGCTTTCAGCGTGGGTGGCTCCGGGTTTGCGGTGGCCAGCGGCAAAGTCGGCATCGGGACAATTAGCCCGCAGGAGAAACTGACTCTCTATGGGGATGGCTCTCTTATTTTATTCAACTCCGCTAATACCAATCCTCTTTCCCTGATGGGGCTCGCGTTCGGAGAAAATGCCGGCGCTCCTCCTTATTCCATGGCCTTTTCATATGACGGCTCCGCCACTGGCACCAATAACAGGCTTGTTATCAGGGACGAATCCAATAATCTGGACAGGGTGACCTTTCAGCTTGGCGGAAATGTCGGCATCGGGGAGACCAGTCCACTGACCGCCTTGCACGTGGTGCGGTCGGCGGACACTCTGGCCCCTCTTAGAATTCAGAACTCATTGAATACCGGATACAGCGGGGTCCATTTTGCCGACAATGGCGGCACTATCGTTGGGCATATGGGCTACGCAAACCCGTCGGCGCCTAATTTTCCAGATCAGTTCTATTTCGGGTCCATAGCCGCAAAGAAAATGAATCTTACTACCGCGGATACGACAAGGATGACAATAGACGCGGTCGGGAACGTGGGCATAAGCTCAACCGCGCCCTCCTATCGTCTGGTCGTTTCCAGCGGCGCCGGAGAAGCCGGCAATATGGTAGTAATAAGCACAGGCGGCAGCAATGTGATCCGCATGACCGGCGCGGGTGAGATATACGCCAATAACTTTATAGGCAATATCTCCGGCGCGTGGGGGCTGTCCGGGGCGGACAACCTGGGCAACCACATCGCCACCACCACGCTGAACATGGCAAATAAACCGATAGTGAGTGTCTCTTCAATGAACCTGACGGCCTCCAACTTGGCCGGGGCAGCCGCCGTTTTTCAAGTGGCTGGATCGACTTTTGTGATAAATTACAACGGCAAAGTCGGCATCGGCACAATTTCGCCGCAGGGGAACCTGGATGTGGCTGGAGGGAGAGCAATAATTTCAAAAGGCGTTACAGGGTACGGGATATTAACGGAACGCTATTCCGACGTATATGGCCTAGCCGTGCAAATTGACCCTTATTGGAATTACGGTGCGGCATATATGGCGACGGGCAATTCCTCCGACGCTTTTTGGCAGGAATATTCTAAAACTCGTTCCGCTGATGGTTCAACACATGGCATATTACAGGCGGATGATGGCATTGGAGTGCTTAATTTTAACGGGGATGACGGAACACAACTATCCTCCGGCGCGACCTTGAAAGTTACGGTCGACGGCCCCCCCGGGGCCGGCAGTATGCCCGCCAAGTTCGGTTTCTTTACGTCTCCTGCAGGGTCAGTTACCCCCATAGAACGCCTGACCATCAGAAATAATGGGAATATCGGCATCTCCACAGGCATGCCCCAGGCGCGGCTGGATGTGCTGGCAGCCGGCTCCCTCGGGACCGATTTCGCCCAGATCTGGCGCAATTCCGGTGGTGCCATAGTGTCTTCTATGTCGGCCACCGGCGTGCTTTACCCGTCTGTTTCCGCCAGCGACAACACTAAGGTACTTAAGGCCGGCGATACCATGACCGGCCAGCTTACGCTTGCGGGTTCCTCGCTTACCGTTACCAGCGCGCTGGGAATCTCGGCCTCCGGGAATATTACCGCCGCGCGCTACCAGGTAGACGGCAGCACCGTGCTGGCAGTATTGCCGGGCACAGGAAGCCTTGGTGTGGGCTCTGAGGCCGGCAGACTCAACACAGCGAACTATAACACGTTCATAGGCAACATGGCCGGCAATAACAACACTACAGGATATTCCAACACCTTTATGGGGTATCAAGCCGGATTGTCTAATACCGGGGGTACAGCGAACGCATTTTTCGGTGTTACTGCGGGGCAGGCAAATACCGTAGCCAACTCCAACACATTCACCGGTTTTTCGGCCGGGTATGCCAATACCACCGGCGCGGAGAATACGATTTCCGGTGCCAGGGCCGGCTACTACACCCAATCGGGCTCGGCTAACGTGTTATTCGGCAATTATGCGGGTGGTTATGGCGCGGGCTCGGCTAATTCTTTTTCCAGTTCGACCGTTGTCGGGTATAAGGCCGGGTACGGGCTAACCACCGGTTCCGATAATATCTTCCTCGGCTGGCAGGCCGGGTACAACGTTACGTCCGGCACCGGCAATATAGTAATCGGTTATAACAGGAACACCTCCGCACCTATTGCCAACAATGAGCTTAATATAGGCGATCTGATATTCGGGAACCTTTCTTCCAACACGGTAGGTATATCCACCCGCGTTCCCCAGGCCGCGCTGGATGTGGTGTCCACCGGCACGGCTTCCAATATTTACGCGCAGATCTGGCGGGACGGCACTGGCGCCATAGTGTCTTCCATGACCTCCACCGGCAGGCTTACGGCGGCCTCCGTGCAGGTGGTAAGCTCGGCGGCCGGCAGTTATACCGCGTACATCTCAACTTCCTCCGCCGCGGGCAGCTACAGCGTGGCGGTTTCTTCGCTGGGGATCACTAATATCAATAACCTGGTTATCGAGAACCGGGCCGCGGACCCGGCCGCCCCGGTTACGGGTCAGATATGGCTGCGGACAAATTAATAATGCGCCATAGATCTATGTCCCTGGCACTTTTGCTCTTTCTCGGCGGCACGCTCCTGCCCGGCAGCGGCAAGGCCGCCGATCTGCTTATACAGGATTTCAGCAGCGGGCTCTGCACGCCCAATAATCTGGGCGGTCCTGCCAGTGACGGCGGCACTATGGCCGCGCTCGGCTGCGGCACCGGCGTGCTGGCCTCCACCTGGAACGCCACCGCCGACTATTGGTATACCCAGCTTACCCCCGGCACCAGCGGCTACAACCTTTCGACATACGACTATCTATCTTTCGATTTCCGCACCAGCACCCCGGCGCTGCGGGTGGCGCTGCGCCTTACGCGTGGCAACGGCACCACCGTGCTTAGGACGCTTAATTCCTGGTCGGCCGAAAGCCTGCCGGAGGGACTTACGCAGATAAACGTGCCGATCTCCGATTACTTCGCGGTCACCGTAAGCACCGCCGTGCGCGAGATCCGGTTGATGACCTTCTACCCGGCAGGCGGCGGGTGGCTGGAGCTTGACAATATCTACGCCCGTAAAGAAACGGAACTTAAGGTAATGGGCGTGGACATGAAGAACGCCACTACCATAAGGATTGATTTCAACGCGCCTGTGGCGGTCAACGGCGCCACGGCCTCCAACTACTCCCTGTCGCCCGCCATAACCGTGAACACCGCTGCCAGAAGGGACAACAACAGGGTGGTGCAATTGACGCTGGCCTCCGCGCTGGCGCTGAACACAACCTATACACTTACCGTGAACGGCGTCGGCGGCCTTAACGGGGCCGTGCTGGGGACGCAGAACACGGGGACTTTTATCGGGTTCAGCAACCCCGCGGTCTTGACGGAGAATTTCAACCGCGACGGACAGGCCGTCCTGGATAATGATATCCCGGCCGCCAGCTGGCCTTCGGGAGGCGTAGACCTGGCTAACGGCAACTGGTTCGCGCTTTCCACAACCACCAAATTGTACGGCAACGCCTCGCTCTTCGTGATGGACGCGTCAACTCTTACTTCCGCCGCCAGGATAATGTATAATGCCGGCTCCCCGTTCAACGAGGCCTATCACCGGTTTTATTTTTATGCCCCGCAGCGCTTCTTCGACACCATCATCAACGGGGTGAAGCAGTCGATGGCGGCCATAGAGGATACGGCATATACCAGGGATATCGCCTTTTATCTCACGAAGACGGCGGAGGTCCCGGTGGGGTATATCGAAATAAATGACTCGGTCGGCTCCTGGCTGACCAGCCCCCAGGTTCAAATAACTCCGGACAAATGGAATTCGTTGGAATTATACGTATCCACCCCGGGGGCCGCCACCAACGTGAAAGTCTGGCTTAACGGCAACCGCATCGCGGATCTCACCAGCGATTTTACCGACGCGGTCACCTGGCAGAACTTCTATGTAGGCCTTGGGGCAGCCACGGCCGCCAATAAATACCAGCGCGGCCTCTACTTCGACGAGGTGGTGGATTCGTCAATCACCTACGTGGGGCAGATAGAAAAGCCGAACATGGTCTATGCGTCCGCGACCGCCCCGGACACTATTAAAGTTTATTTCGATAGGGCAGTTTCCCGCAACGAGGCGCAATGGCAGAATACCGCCACTTATTCCTTTTATCCGCCGCTGACGATAAATTCCGCGGCCATAGAAGATGATTTCCGCGCGGTTTCCCTGAACACATCCCTGCAGACCAACGCGACGGCTTATATTTTGTCGGTGAACTCTTTATACCTGGCCGACGGGGCGGCCAACTCGGCCAACTTCATCGGCCTCAACCCGGCGCAATATCTGGTGGACGATTTTAACAGGCCCAACAACAGCAAGCTGCTAACGGATTCGCCGCTTGGGGTTTGGGATGAGGTCTGGGACGACAGCGTGAACAGGGTCAGCGTCTCCACAGCCATGGCGTTCAGAAGCAAAGCCAGCCTGAAGGCTGAAGACATTGACGCTTCGAACAATATGGCTTTACTAAGGAAGAACGTGAATATCCCTTACTACGCCTATGTCCGCGCCTACGTCTATCTGGACGGCAACTTCTTCACCGCCATGGGCCTTAATCAAACACGGGCCATCATGGAACTTGCAGGCTCGAATACCGCCTGTTTTAGCGGCAATACCCAGCCCTGCGAGATCTCAGTCTATGTCGGAAAAGACGCCTCCGGAAACCAGAGGCTCGGCCTTGAGTTCAACGATACTCTAGACACCTGGCCGGGCGACTTTACGACCTACATTGCCACCGGGGTGTGGAACTCTATAGAAATGCTTGTTCCATCCACCGGAACCGCAGCGGTGGGGAAACTGTATTTAAACGGGACTCTCACGGCGCAGGTAACCGCTAACATCTCCGACGCTGGTTATTGGGAAACGGTGAATATGGGACTGGGGTACGGTTCCGCCGTATCTTTTCAGCAAAGCGCCTATTATGACGAGGTCGTTGTCTCCACTACCGGCTATATAGGCCCTATCCCGGATTACACTTCCGCATGCGGACTGAAATATTATGACGGCCAGGCCGTAGTTCCCCTGGCCTGCGAGAAACCCGAAAACCTTAATTCACAGCTGCGCGTTTATAAAGCCCCGAGCACATACGGCGTGGTCCTGACGGACGTGGACGATCCCAACGCCTCGAAGATCCGCGTCAACACCGCCAACGGCGCCCGCGCCATAAGGAAGTATTAGAGGATTAAGTGACACACAACTTAATTATGCGGGAATTAAGTTGTGTGTCACCTTATCTGTAAACAATCTTCGGGGCTAATTTAAACCGGCGCCGCGGCCTCTTTCGTCTACCCGACCCAAAGGGACCCGCGGCGCCGGCCTGTTTTGGCTTTACAGGCCGAACTTCCTGAACATGTAGACCTTGGGGAAATCTATGGCCAGCGTGAAGACCATGGAGAACCCCAGCACGGCAAGCACCTGGTACAGCGGCAGGGCCGGCATAAAGATCCCGCTCACGCCCAGCAGCAGGAAGACGGCTATGGTGGCGCCGCTCAGCACGGCCAGGTCGCGGCCGGGCAGGGACGCCCAGAAATGCCGCCGCTCCCGCACTATGAGCACCCGGAATTGGCTGTTGAAGATGAGGTTGAGCAGCACCAGCGCGCGCAGCGGCTCCCACGCCAAGCCGAACAGCCTTTTGCCGGCTAGGATGACCAGCAGGCCCTCCGTCACCAGCAGCAGCCCCGGCACCAGCGCGGACAGGGTGATGTTCTTTACGTTCCATTGGTTCGGGCTGCCGGTGTAGTCCGCGTTGTCCGTGGCCAGGGACATGGTCACGAAGTCGTTGGCGAACACAAGAAGCGACATGCCCAGCAGCGAAAGCACCACGCCGTCCAGCCAGAAGAAGGCCACGGTCAGCAGGCCCACGAACTCTATCACCTTGGTGACCTTGTTGATGACCCAGCTCAGCATGCGCTGGTAGGTGCGGCGGCTGATCTTCACCGCGTCTATGATCACGCCCAGGCCGGGCTCGGTCAGCACCACGCTGGCGGCCGCCTTGGCCACGTCGGCGGAATTGCTGACGGCTATGCCCAGTTCCGCCTGCTTCAGCGCGGGCGCGTCGTTCACCCCGTCGCCGGTCATGCCCACCATGTGCCCGCGCGCCTGGAAAAGCTTCACGATCTTGTACTTATCTTCCGGGTAGATCTCGGCGAAGCCGCCCAGCTCGCCGGAGAGCCGCGCCTGTTCGGCGGCCGGCAGCGCCTCGAACTCGGGCAGGCGCATGATCTCGCCGGGGATGCCGGCCTGCCGCGCTATCTCGCGCGCTATCAGCAGGCTGTCGCCGGTCAGCATCATGGGCCTTATGCCCAGCCGCCGCGCCTCGGCTATCATGGCTTTGGAATCCGGCCGGAGCGGGTCCGACAGCGGCAGGAAGCCGGCCAGCCGCAGAGCCCCGCCGTTCCCGTCGGTGGCGGCCACCGCCAGCGTCCGGTAGCCCTTGGCGGCGAACCCTTCCACCGCCGCGGCCGCGGCGCCCGCGGTGGCGGCGTCGGTGCCGGGGCACAGGCCCAGCACCACCTGCGGCGCGCCTTTTATAACGCGCAGCCGCGCGCCCTTGTATTCAGCTTCGGCCTCCGTCCTTTTGGCGGCGGGGGTAAAAGGGGTGAATGAAAGCTGCTTGTAGCCGTCGAGGGCGGAGCCCAGGCCGCGGGTGTATTCCAGCACCGCCATATCTATCACGTCCAGGTTCTCTTCCCGGCAGGCCATCGCGCCCAGCGCGGCTACTTGTTCTTTGGTGTAGCCGTTAAAAGGCACGCTGTCCGCCACGGCCAGCTTGTTCTGCGTTATGGTGCCGGTCTTGTCGAAGCAGATAAGGTCGATGGAAGCCGCGTCCTCGATGGAATCCAGCCGGGTCACCAGCGCCCCCTGGCGGGAAAGCTCCATGGCGCCCACCGACTGCACGATGGTGAGCACCGCCGGCAGGGCCACCGGCACCGCGCCCATCAGGAAGATCACCACGAAGGTGAGGATGACCGGCAGCGCCACGTGCGTTAGCAGCGCGTAGCCGGAGACCAGCGCCGAAGCGGTCAGGCCCAGGAACATCATATAGCGCACCACGGACATCATCACTTCCGCCTGGTGGGAGGCGGGGGCGGCGGTCTTTACCAGCTCCGCGGTCTGCCCGAAGTAAGTGCCGGCGCCGGTGTTAACCACGGCTCCGCGGGCCTCGCCGGATTTTATAACGGAGCCGGAATAGGCGATGCCGCCGGGCTTAAGTTCCGACGGCAGGGATTCGCCGGTAAGCGCCGAAACGTCTGCGGTAAGGTCGCCGCTCATTATTTTGGCGTCGGCGGGGACTATATCGCCCATCTTCACCGAAATTACGTCGCCCGGAGCCGCCTCCCTGGAGGCTTTCAGCGCCCAGGCGCCGTCCCGCAGCACTTTTACGTTTATCGCCAGTTTCTTTTTAAGCAGTTTTATGGCCGCGCGGGAGCTGCGCTCATGCGCCTGGCCTATCACCGCGTTAACGGTGAGCAGCGCGAAGATCAGCCACGCTTCCAGGTTATGTTTAAGGAAGAACGAGAGCGCCATAGCCAGTTCCAGCAGCCAGGGCATGGGGCCCCAGTAACGCCCCAGGAATTTCAGCAGCAGGTTCTCGCTTTTCTCGGTTATCTCGTTGTAGCCGTACTCGGCCAGGCGGCCGGCGGCTTCGGCGCCGGAGAGCCCCTGCGGGCCGCAGCCCAGCAGTTTGAAGGTTTCTTCCGTCGAAAGATTCGCGTAGTCGGCGGTGTTCCGTTTTATGATAGCCATAGGTTCCCCGTTCGCTTACCGGCTCCTGTCAGGGTTATTCTACCAAAGGACGGGGAGGGCTGATGCCTTTGGGCCAGGGGACGCTCAGCCGGAATATTCAGGAAATTACCGCTGTGGAATGGAAAAAGGCGGGGAGAAGTGTCGATAATCGCCTTTATGTTTCCTACAATATCTATATGAGCACACTTCTCGCGGCGTTAAAGACGGAGCGGGGCCGGCACGTGGCCGGGGCGGTTTTTCTGGCGGGCCTGTCCGCCATGTTCCTTTTCTGCGGTTACGAATTTATCCGCTCGCCGGCCGAATCCATATTTATGGAGCAGTTCGGGGCCGGGGCCAAACCTTATGCCATCGCCTGCGTGCCTTTTATGATGGCCGCGATGATCTACGGCTACGGCCGCCTGCTGTCCGCCGTAGGGGCGAAGCGGGCCATGGCCGTTTCCATGCTGGGCAGCGCGCTGTTCTTCGCTGTGGCCTGGCTGCTGCTGGGCCGCGCCGGGCGCTGGTTCGCTTTCTTCCTGCTGGTGTTCAAGGAATCCTACGTGGTGATAATCTCGGAGCAGTACTGGTCTTTCATTAACAGCGTACTGAAGGACGAGGAAGGGAAAGTGTTCAACGGGCCGGTGGCCGGCCTGGGCGCCCTGGGCTCGCTTATCGGCGGCTGGCTGCTCAGCCGCTACGTGATAGGCCTGGGCACGGAGATCTTCGTGCTTTTCGCCGCCATCATAATTCTGCCGGCCGCGGCGCTTTTCTGGATCGGTTACAATAACGCCGGCGAACCCAAACCCGCGGCCGACGAGGCGGGCGGCAAAAAAGGCCACCTGCATCTCAGCATCCTTAAGGAAAACCGCACGGTGCTGTTCATAGCTTTTATAATCTTCTCGGCGCAGGTGGTGGCCACCGCGCTGGACTTCAGGTTCACCCAGCTGGTGCAGGATTTCATGCCGTTAAAGGACGCCCGTACCGCCTATCTCGGGAACTTCTGGATGAACGTGAATATTTTCTCGTTCTCCATGCAGTTCCTGCTGACGCCGCTGCTGCTGCGCTATATCCCGCGCCGGGGCATCCTCACCGCCATCCCGGCGGTGCACATAGTCACCTGCCTGCTGCTGTTCCTCACGCCCACGCTGGGGCTGGCCTCCGTGGCGTTCCTGCTGTTCAAGGGGCTGGACTATTCCATCTTCAGGGCGTCCAAGGAAACCCTGTATATCCCGTTCTCCTACGACACCCGCTACCGCGCCAAACAGGTGGCGGACGCTTTCACTTACCGCTTCGCCAAGGGCGTTACGGCGGTGTGGGTGTCGGGCCTGAAGACCCTGGGGACCGTCGCCCCGGGGTTCTACCCGGCGCTGGGCGTGGTCTTCTCGGCGGCCTGGCTGGTGATGTCCTTCCCGCTTACCGCCAAGCGGGAACCGCAGGCTTAGAAGTTTTATAATGGAAACAGTCCGGGGGCCGCGTAAAAGAGCGCGGCCCCCGGGCTGTTTTTTAGAAGGTTATGGCGGCGGAAATACGATGCACCGCGCCCAGGTCCCCGAACGGTGAAAAAGCGTAATCCAGGGTGTAATCCGTGTAGCGCAGGCCGGCCCCGAAGGCGACGTTGCGGGTGCCGCTGACGTCGCTCACGGCCCGCGTGTTGAAGCCGGCGCGCAGGAAGACGTCCATGTCCGGGGAAACCTTGAGCTTGCCTTCCCCGCCCATGGCCAGGAACGGCAGGTTGTCGCGCGCGGCGATAATGTCGGCCGTAAGGGTGAAATAATCGGCCAGCCTGGTGGCGCTGCCCAGGCGCAGTATCAGCGGCAGCGGCGCCTCTTCCTTGTCGTAGCGCAGGGTGCCCATGATGTTCTGCGCCGTCATGGTCAGGCGGAACTTGTTGTCGAACATATACGGCAGGTTCAGGCCTATGTCGGCCGAGACCGTATTGTCCGACGAGATGATCTTGGACCGGACGAACTTGCCCGTGGCGCCCAGCACGAAGCGTTCTTCCGGGTCCTTGTTGAAGCCCGTGATGTAGCAGGCGAAGCCGACGTTGACGGCCGTATCGTACGGCGTGAAGGCGCCCAGGTCGAAACCGCTGGAGTCCGTCTGCGTGATCTTGCCGAAGTTCATGTATTTCAGCGACACGCCCCACGAGCCTACCTCGCCCGCCGTCTCGGCGTAGGCGAAGTAGTCGACGAAGGCGCCGGCCAGGTAGGGCGAGTGCATGAACGCCATGGAGTTCTTCTTTATATTGATGAGGCCCGCCGGGTTCCAGTCCAGGGCGAAGGCGTCGTCCGCCAGGGCGGAGTAGGCCTCGCCTAGGGCCGCGCCGCGCGCGCCCGAGGCCACCTTGAGGAACTGCGCCGAGGCGGTGCCGGCCGAGGCCGAGTCGAAGCCCTGGGCGGCGGCCGCCGCGGGGAGGAGCAGGGCGCAAAGCAGCAGCGCCGGCATTAAAGCCGCGCCGCCGATATTCTGCGCCCTGGCCCGTTTCTTCATGGTCCTGGTCCCGTTAAACCGCCGGTCCTATCTCTCCACCGCCACTTTGAAACTCTTGCTGTTCTTCTTGTCCTGCGTCTGTATGAAAGCTATGTACACGCCGCTGGCCACTTTGCGGCCGTCGCCGTTGAGCCCGTCCCAGTGGGCCATGCCGTTGACGTCCGCCCTCACTTCCCGCACCAGTTCCCCGAGGAAGGTGTAAATGCGGATCTTGGCGTACGGCGTCATGTTGGTGAAATGCATGACGTCGGAGACCGAATTGGGCATGTAGGGGTTGGGATAGATCTTTACGTTGCCCAGCCCGGTCTCGGAGGCGGCCTGCATTATCTGGAAGGTGGACAGGTGCCAGGTCCGGCCGATCACCCGGTTGTTGGGCAGGTCGGAGGAGGAAGGCAGCGGCACCCAGACCGCGTGCGTCTCGTCGTAAAGCGCCAGGATCAGCTTCGCCCTGTTGGTGCCGGGCGGCAGGTCCGCCAGCCTGTACGGCAGGGTGATGGTGATGGCGTCCAGCACCAGCGTGGGCGGGAAGTGGGTTATGGCGATGCCTATGCCGGTGGGCGTCAGCTCCGACACGGCCGAGACCGGCGGCGGGAAAGAGAAGACGGGGCTGAGGGTCAGCCGGGTGGAGCTGCCGATGGCGCCGCGCGGGATATGCACCGAGATCGTGCCGTAAGAGGTCTCGAGCGAGATGGTGCTGTCCTGCAGCGCCACGGCGTTCAGCGTGGAGGAGGAGAGGGTCATGGTGGAGCCGGCGGTTTCGTAGCCGGAAAGTATGCCGCTCTGCCCCCTGGCCTGTATTTTCACGAAATAAGCGGTGCCCGTCAGCAGGTCCTTGAAGGAGCAGGCCAGGGCGCGCACGGTAAGGGAGGAGTTCATCACCGAGAAATCGGACCTGGTGGAGACCTGCACGTTGTAGGCGGTAAAGGAGGAATTGCCGTTGTCGGCCCAGTTCACGGTGAAGCCGTCCGTCAGCCGCGCGGTGAAGGTCTGTTGATGCGGCAGTATATAGGCGGTGGCCGGCAGGGTCAGCGCCGCGCCCAGGTCTAGCGGCGGCTCGGTGGGAACGCCGGTGAGGTTAAGCGCGGAGACCTGCATATAATAGCTGGCGTCGGAGACCAGTCCGTAGAAAACGGCGTAGAGGTTGGCCGTCACAGAGGAGGAGACGGCGCCGTATAAATGGCCCAGGTGGTCCTGGCTGGAGGAGATCTGCACCCGGTAGCTTGTTACGCCCAGCGGGTTGGTGCCGTTGGACCAATTGACGGTCATGGAACTTACGCCTATGTCCGAGTAAACGGCGAAGGCCGGGTCGAAAGCGCCGGTGGCCATGGAGGAGAAGATCACCGTCGGTGTAACCCTGTTGAAGCGGTTATAGGCCGTGATGCGCGGGTAATACGTGGTGTTGGGCGTAAGGCCGGAGAAGGTGGCCGATGAGAGCAGCGTGGCCGAGGAGTCCGGGGTGGAGAAGGCGGCATTGTCGTCGAGTTCCGCCACATAAAGCGTATCGGCCGGGTTGGAATTGGGCAGCCAGGTGAGCGTCATGGTGTAAGGCGTAAGCGCGAAGTCCTGCTGCACCGGGGGATTGGCCAGGGTGGCCGTGGCCGGGGTGAGGACGTAATTAGCGCCGCCTTCGGAGTTCACCGAACCGGCCCGCAGGTAATAAGTGGTGTTGGGTTCAAGGCCCGTTAACGTCAGCCTGTCGACGCCCGTCAGGGACGTGCCCGAGGAGAATAAGACGGTAGTGAAGGCCTGCGTGGTGGCCGCTTCCAGCAGGTAGCTTTCCGCGATGTCGCTTGCGAGCGGGCCCGCCAGCGGGGTCCAGGAGACGGTGACGCTGGAGTAGAAGACGCCGGCGTAAGGCGGCGTGTCCGGGTTCAGCGGCAGGGGCAGCGTGGCCTGTTCGGCAGGGGTGGTGTTGGCGTAGACCGCGGTGCTGTTGTAAACGGCGCCGGCCCTGAAATAATACGGGGTGTTCGCGTCCAGCCCCGTTACGGCGAGCGTTGTCACGGTCACTTCCGTGGTGGCCGAACTCCTGTGGATGAAATTAAAATTGGGGTAGGTGGAGGCCTCCACCATATAACTTTCCCCGCCGGGGGCACCGCTAAAATAGACGGCGGCGCTGGACTGCCAGACCCGGGCCAGCTGGGGGCCCGCCGGGGGGGGCGGCAGCAGGGTGCGCGTAACGTCCAGGGCGGAGTAATTGGGGGCGCCCGCCCAGTTAAGCGTGGCCAGGCGCAGGTTGTACGGGGTGTTCATCTTCAGGCCGGAAAGGACCAGCACGCCGGCCTGCGGGTCCGTGGTGGACGAGGAGACCAGCACCCCCGTGCCCCCGAAAGCTGTGGAAGAGGCCTCAAGCAGATAGCCCTCGCAAGTGGAGCGCTGGGGCGAAGCCGGCAGCGGCAGGAGGAAGACGGTTATGGTCTCCGCCTCGGGTATGATCGTCGTGAGGTTGGCCGTGGGCGGGCTGGCCAGCGTTATGGAGGAAAGCCGGGGCGTATAGTTCGGCGCGTAGTTAAGGTTCAGGGAGGAGGTCCTGAAGTAATAGGTGGTGTTGGCGTCCAGTCCGTTCACGGCCAGCGTGTTCTGGGCCATGGTGTACGCGGCGGCGGACATTACGTCGCCGGCGCCGAAAAAATCGGTGGAAGAGGCTTCCAGCCGGTAGCCGAGGGCCGCCCCGTCGGCGAGGGCCGTCCAGCTGAGCGTGGAGGAGAAGGAACTGACCGCTATCTGAACAAAGCCCAGCGGCCGGGGCGCCAGCGTAGTGAAGGCGCGCGCCTCGGCAAAAAGGCTGGCGGCGCCGTTCCAGTTGAGCGCGCCGGCCCTGTAGTAATAAGTGGTGTTGGCGGTAAGGGGCGACAGTTCCACCGACGCTGTGTCGGAAGAGGCCGTTTCCCAATAGGTGGTGGCGGGCGGGTTCAGGGCCATATCCAGGTAGGTGGTGGAAAGATGCAGCCGGTACCCCTCGGAGTTGAGGGCCTGTGCGGGGTCGTTTATCGCGTGCCAGCCTATGGTGGCGCTGGATTCAAAAATATCTTCGGTTATATCCGTAAGCTTGACGGCCAGCGTGGCGGTGGAGAGCCCCGCGGGGGGCGTGTAGTCCGTGACCATGCCGGAGACGCTGCGCGCCCTGACGCGGAAATAATAGGTGGTATTGGAATCAAGCCCGCCTATGTCCTGCGGGGTGCCTTGCGGACTGGTCTTCGGAGAGACCGTCTCTCCGGTAAAAGAGGAATTGTCGGCATAGGAAACGTCGTAGCGCGTCCAATCCGGATTGCCGTTTATAGCCCACCCCATTTTAACTACGGCTGTAAATGAGGATTCCGCCGTAAAATAGGAGGAGATGAAATAGGCCCCGGAAGGCGCCGCCGCCCAAGTGGAGGAGGACGCGCTCCCATACCAGGCGTCGCTTTGAGACTGGCTCTTCGCGCGGAAATAATAAGTGGTGTTCTGGTCGAGGTTGACGTAGGTGGTGGCCAGGAAGGAGAGGGCGCCGGTGGCCTGTCTTACCGAGAAATCCGGCGCGGTAGAAAGGGCTATTACATAAGGGGCGCCTGCCGCCGCGCTCCAGGTGAAGGAGAGGGTATTCAGGGAGGAACCGTCCGGCTGGGGATCGGTCTGCGCGGCCGCCAGGCCGGCAAAAGCCAGCAGGAGCACGGATAGCAGCGGGGCGCAGATAGATTTATTCCGCGGGAACATAGTAATAGTTTAACAGACAACCGGCGAAATACAATGGCTAATATGTTACAGAAAAAAACCTCCGCCCCGCTGAATTTGCACGGGGCGCGGTTTCTATTATATTATAAATTGACTTTAATAGCCGCCTCCTGGAGTCTAAATGCCGTTTCCGACCCTGCAGCCAGCGCCAAAAATAAAAACAGCCAGTGCGGGAGCCGCGTGCGGGCTTATATTGGCCGGCGCCGTTTTTTTCGCCGCCCCGGTGTCTGCCCAGCAGAAGAGCTCCTTCCCGGCTTTTGAGATCTCCAGCGGCACCCCTCTCTTCTCACAGTCCGCCGCCACGGGCGTGGTGGTGGGTCAGGGGGGGAACTGCGCGGTCGCCCTGCCGGACGGGCGCGCGCTCTGGTTCCTCAATAATGTCATGACCGGCGAGCGCAAGGCCGACGGACAGGCCGCGGTGTGGGATATCGTGGACGGCGCGGCCGCGTTCTCCGCCAGCACCGCCCCCTGGGCGCAGAGCGGCTCGCTCAGGTACGTGTCCGACGAGAACGACCTGCCGCTGGCGCTGCTCTCGGGCGACCTGAAGGAGTACAGCCAGGTGCGCAAGTTCTGGCCGCGCTCCGGCTTCTGCGCCGGCGGCAAGTGCTATGTCTTTTACTCCATAATGAACAATTACGGGCCCGGCGCCTACGATTTTTTCCGCGTGGGGCAGGGGCTGGCCTGGGCGGATAAGCCCGCGGGCCCGTACCAGAAGGCCCGCTCCGGGACCCGCTACGGGCTCTGGAACGACATCGAACCCGCCTTCGGCTCGGCGCTGCTCAGGGACGAGGACGGCTGGCTTTACGTTTACGGCCGCGTGCTGACCGCGCCCGGCGAGTACGGGGCGGCGCTGGCCCGCGTGCGGCCCGACCGGCTCACGGCCCGCGAAAACTATTCCTACTACAGCGCGGACCCTTCCTCGGCCTCCTGGACCTCCGACCTGGCCGAGGCCGCCCCGGTGCTGACAGGGGTCCCCGAGGATCTTTCCGTTTCCTACAACGACTTCCTTAAGGGCTACCTGGCGGTTTACCTGGACGAAGACTCGGGCGTGGTGATGGCGCGGCAGGCCCGCTACCCGTGGGGGCCGTGGGGAGAGCCCGCGCGCCTCCTGGCCTGCGCCAGGGAAGATTACTGCTACGGCGCCAGGGAGCAGGCCGCTTTTTCGGCCCAGGGCGGGAGGAAAATATACTTGACCGTAGAAAAGAAGAACGCGCCTTATATGTACGAAATCAGGTTCAAATAGGAAACAACATGGCCGACTACAATATACTGGTTATAAATCCCGGTTCCACCTCCGACGAGGTCAGCTACTTCCGGGGTGAGAAGGAAGTTTTCCACAAGACGGTGCGCTACAGCCCCGAAGACCTTAAGCCCTATGAGCGCGAGAAGATCACCGCGCAGTTCGACCTCCGCCGCCGCATGGCGCTGGAGGCCCTGAAAGAGCACGGCGTCGACGTCAAGGAACTGCACGCCGTGATAGGCCGCGGCGGCCTGGTAAAGCCCATAGAGGGCGGCGTCTACGCGGTGGACGATACGCTGCTGGCGGACCTGAAGGAAGGGGTGCTCGGCGACCATTCCTCCAACCTGGGCGGCATCATAGCCCACGACATCGCCGGCATGAACGGCATAAAGGCCTTTATCGCGGACCCCGTGGTGGTGGACGAAATGCTGCCGCTGGCCCGCTACTCCGGTATGCCGGAGAACCCGCGCATCTCCATTTTTCACGCCCTTAACCAGAAGCGCGTGGGGCGCCACGCGGCGCGCCAGCTCGGCAAGCCGTACGAGGAATGCCGGCTGATCATCATGCACGGCGGCGGCGGCGTTTCCGTGGGCGCGCACCTGGGCGGCCGCGTGATCGACGTCAACAACGCCCTGAACGGCGACGGGCCCATGACCCCGCAGCGCTCCGGCGGCGTGCCGGCGGGCGGATTAGTGAACATGTGTTTCAGCGGCAAGTACACCAAACAGGATATGCTGCTCAAGCTCAAAGGCCAGGGCGGTCTGGTGGCCTATACCGGCACCTCCGACTGCATCGCGCTGGAAAAATACATACTGACCGGCGAGGTCAAGCCCGGTTCCGGTCTGGACCCCGACAAAGTTACCCGCGACGAAGCCAGGGAGGCGGTGGACGCCATGGGCTACCAGATCTGCAAGGAGATAGGCGGGATGGCGACGGTGTTGGAAGGCAAGGTGGACGCCATCGTGCTCACCGGGGGGCTCGCCTACGACAAGGTCCTCGTGCCCGAGATAAAGCGCCGCGTCGGCTGGATAGCGCAGATCCTCTCCTACCCCGGCGGCGACGAAATGACCGCGCTGCGCACGGCTGCGGAGATAGCGCTCCGGCACCCGGCCCAGATAAAGAAGTATTGATTTGCTTCAAACTAAACTTACTCCGGAGGAAATATGAAATTCAAGAACTTTGACGAACTTTTAGGCATGGTGAAGGGCAAGACCAACCGCATAGTGGTGCCCGGCGCCAATAACGACGAGGTGCTGACCGCCTGCAAGATGGGCGTGGACCACAAGATCATCTCCGGCGGCATCCTGATCGGCCCGAAGGCCCAGGTCGAGGAGATGGCGAAGAAAGTCGGCCTGAAGCTGGACATTTTCGAGATCGTAGACAAGAGCGACTACGCCGAGATGTGCAATATGGCGGTGGACCTGGTGAAGGCCGGCAAAGGCGATTTCCTGGTGAAGGGTCTGGTGGATACCAAGTTCTATATGAAGGCCATCCTGCGCAAGGAAGTCGGCGCGGTGGCCGAGGGCACCGTGCTCAGCCACTTCGTGCTGTTCGAACTGTCCAACTACCACAAGCTGTTCGCCGTCACCGACGCGGCCATCATGATCAACCCCACGCTGGAGCAGAAGGCCAAGATCACCCGCAACGCGGTGGACATGATGCGCATGCTGGGCGTGGAAACCCCCAAGGTGTCCGTGGTCTGCCCCGTGGAAAAAGTGAACCCCAATATTCCCAGCACGCTGGACGCCGACGCCCTGGTGAAAATGAACAAGGCCGGCACGCTCAAGAACTGCGTGGTGGAAGGCCCCTACGATATCTATATCACCTTCTCCAAAGAACTGGCGGCCGAGAAGGGCATAAAGGGCGCGGTGCCCGGCGAGACCGATATCGCCCTGTTCCCCAACCTGGACTCCGGCAACCCGGTGTACAAGTGTCTGTCGTTCTTCGGCGCCGGCATGAAATCCGCCACGCTGCTGGCCGGCTCCAATATCCCGGTGATCCTGCCCTCCAGGACCGACACCCCCATGACCAAGCTGCATTCCATCGCGCTGGCCTGCTACCTCAAGGACGCCGCCAAGATAGCGGCCTGATAATAAAAGGAGACTGACATATGGCATGGGATTTTTTAAAGAAGATAGTCGCCGGTAAAGAAGAGGAAAAGAAAGCCGCCCCGGCGGTTCCCGCACAGCAGGCCAAGCCCGCCGCCACTGCGGCCGAAAAAAAGGCCGCCCCGGCGGCAGCGCAAAAGCCGGCGGCCCCTAAGGCGCCGGCCGCTCCCGTCAAAGAAAAGCCGGTCTCGGAAAAGACCGACGACGAACTGGCCGCCGAGCTGGATAAGATGTCGCCGCAGATCCTGGCGCAGGCCAAGGACCCGCAGATGCGCGCCCTGATCATAGGCATCTACCGCAAGATGCTGGTGGACAAGGTGGACATCAACGACGATAAAGAGGTGAAGAAGTGGATGAAGAAGCACCCGGAGGTGCTGCAGGGCGGGGAGACCATCAAAGTTGAAACCGTCCGCCGCGAGGAACCCAAGGTGGGCCGCAACGACGCCTGTCCCTGCGGTTCCGGAAAGAAATATAAGAAGTGCTGCGGCGCCGGCAAGTAAACCCGGCCCGTAAATTAAAAACCCCCGGCTTGCCGGGGGTTTTTATTTGCCTGAGGGAGGCTCTTAGTTCCAGGAGATCGCGGGTATTTCCAGGGCTTCCACCGGGGCCATCTTCTCGCTCACGCCTTTTTCCTGCACGTTGAGGTCCTTGAAGTTACCCAGGCCGTCCACGTTGTAAGTGAGGGTGCCGCCCTTGGTGGCGAAGGGGGTGGACTGTATCCAGTTAAGCGAGGCCTGCAGGGCCGCCACGGGGTTCAGCTTGGTCCCTATGTTCATGGGGTCCGACATTTTTACCGCCAGGTCGAATTTCCAGCCCCATTTAATGTCCACGCTCACGGGCTGTACGGTGAAATTGGTGATATAGCGGCCGTGCACCCTGTTGTCCTTGGTTTCTTCGCCGCCGGTCTGGCCGGTGGCCTGCGCTATGTAGTCATCCAGGCGCGCGCCTTTGCTGCTGTAATCTTCGGTGCCGCCGTAGAAGAAGGAGATCTTATATTTCACGTCTATGACGTCTACGCCCATCAGGTTGGTCACTTTATAGCCGTAGATCATTTCCTTGGGTCCGGTCCAGCCGGTCACGTTGCCCCAGTTGAAGGAGAAACCGGGGATGGCGCTGGCGTAGGCGGAGGAGTAGGACCCGCTGGGGGCCCCGCTGTTTATGACGCTCCAGGCGGCCATGCCCGCGTTCACTATGCCGCCGCCGGCCGCTTTGTTCATGCCGGCGATGTCGCGGGGAGAGAGGAGGACGGGCGGGACGGCGGCGCGGCCGGGTTCCACGGCGGTCAGGGTTACGGCCTGGCCGGCCACGGTGAAATAGTCCTTGTCCGTGAGCTTGGCTTCACCGGCCGAAAGGGAAGAGGAGAATGATACGCAGAGGGCGGCGGCAATAAGCTTGAAGTTTTTCATTTTAGTGTCTCCCTGGCTCGTCATGCTTATAGTCTAGCTCAAATAGAAATAACCGCAAGGGCTGTAGGGCCCAGGCCGCGTCTGGGCCCTTGGTCAGTCCCAACTCGCCTCCGGAGTGGTTTCACGTATTGTCAGGGATTACCAGTAGCGGACCCGGCCCGTGTCCACGTGGACGAAGCCGTCCGCAGGATAGTAGCCGACGCCGCCGGCCTTCAGGGCTTTGGCGGTGTCGCGCAGCGCCGCCGTCTTTACGCCGTCTATCCTTATGTCGGCGGCCAGCCCCTGCATATGCAGGCTATTCTTGGCCACGCCTCCGGAATTTCCAGCCAGCGCCCCGTTCAGTTCCGGGCTGCGGTAGCCGCAGATCACCGTGACGGTCCTGCCGCCTTGTTTCTCCTGGATGCTGTCGATAATTTCCACTAACTTGGCGGGAACGTCCATTTCCTTGCCGGTCAGGCGGCAGCGAAAAAGGCGCTTTATCCTGGCCATGGCTTCGGGTATGTAGCGGCCGGTCGCGTCGCGGTAGCGTATTTCAAGGCTTTCCCTGCTCCACTGGTGGTAAAGTTTAACAAAGCCGTCCCCGTCGAGGCCGGCCGGGCCGGCGGCTTCAGGCAGGCTTTTCGAGTAGATCTCCGAAACCGGTTCGCGGTCCGCCAGGTAGAGCGCGGTTTCGCTTTCATCCGGCCTGGGCGGTTCGGCGGCGGCCGGGAGGGGGACTGCCGGCGACGAGGCGGAGCGGACGCTGCCGGCGGTCAGGCGGACCAGGGCGAATTCCTGGGCGCCGGCCATGGCACAAAGGGCCGGCAGCAGGGTCAGGGTCAGAAGAAGGTTTTTAATTTTCATGGATTTAGCGCTGTTATAGTTTAGCCGCCGCGGGGAATTCTTCAAGCGCCTTTAGACCCAGCCGGTCCCAAGCAATGGGCCTACCCCGGCGGTCTGGGTCTCCCGGCCCTTGACAAACATCGAACTTCCCTTTATCCTATCTTATAAGATAAGTGTGTCCGTTAATTTATGAGGAAGATACTTTCTGTTCCGTTTTATTTTGCCTTGCTGGCCGGCGCTTTCTGCGCCCGGCCTCTCCTCGCCGGTGAGACCGACGGGGCGGGGGTGCTGGCGGGGCCGGCGCTTGAAACCGCCGCGGCTCCGGCCGTAGCGCCCGGCGGCCAGGCGGAGGGCCGTGACGATATGGCGGTTTTCGAGCGCAACGCCGCGCACCGCCCCCTGGTCTCGGCGGAGGCGCTGCTGCGCCTGCTGGGCGGCCTGCCCCCGGCCGAAGTGGAAACTTTCAGGCAGACACATTGCGGCACGATAGCCGAAATGGTGGACGCGCTGGAGCGGTCGGCTTCCGCCGGGCGCGTGAGCAGGGAGGATTACGAGGGGTTTACGTCGCGCTTCTCCCGGTTCGATATCCCCACCGTGCAGGGCAGGGCCATGGAAGCCGCGTCCGGCCGCAAACCGCACGCCAGGCGCAACCCCGTAGTCGCGCTGGTGGACGCCCGCATCGCCACCAGCTCCGGTAACAAGGAGAAGGCCGAAGCGGCCATAGCCGAGGCCAGCGCCTCCTACCCGGATAACCCTTCCGTGCAGACCGCCGCCGCCTCCTATTACAACGAAACCAAAAATTACGCCGCGGCCGAAAAGACGGCCACTAACGCCATAGCTTTGGACGCCAAGTCCCCGGACGCCTACAAAGCCCGCGCGCTGGCCAGGGCCTCGCTGGAAGACCGCAAGGGGGCCATAGAGGATATAAAGAAGGCCATGGCCATAGATCCGCAGGACGAATCCGCCCGCCTGCTCTCCGCCCTGCTCGAAAGCCGCAAGGCCGTGCCGACGCTGAGGTCCATTTCATCGGTGGACGAGATCAAGCGCGCGCTGGGCGCCACGGAAGACGTCCCGGAAGTAGTGGGCGGCGAGGCCGGCCTGGCGCCCGGAGAGACGGGCCGCCCCGGGGCCGCGCAGCCCCCCGACTTCGCGCGGTCAAAGGCCTATCTTAAGACCGCCGTGGCCAAGAATAGCCTGGGCGACCATGAAAGCGCGGCGCATTACGCCGGCCTGGCCATAGAAAAAGACCCCGGCAATTTCAGCGCTTACCTCGAGCGGGCCAACGCGTATAACTTCGCCGGCCGTTACGACGAGGCGGTGCGCGACGCCAGTTTCGTCATCGGGAAAGACCCGGAGAACCTGCAGGCTTTCAATATGCGCGCCTGGGCGCTTAACCGCAAGGGCCAGGCCCGCGACGCGGAGACCGACGCCAGCCGCGCTATAGGGCTAAATCCCAATTTCGCCGACGCCTGGTTCAACCGGGCGCTGGCCTACGAGAAGCAGGGCGATTACAAGCGCATGCTGGAGGATTTCAGACAGGCGGCGGCCCTTAGCGGGGCCTATGCCGGCCGCTACCAGGACGCCGTAGCCCAGTACGGGCCGCGCGTGCCGGCTTTCGCCGGTTCGGCGGCGGTGCTGCGCGGCGGCGCTTCGGCCGCCGCGGCCGGGGCGCCCGAAGGGCGCAGAAGGAGCCCGTTGAGCCGGTTCCTTATCACCCTTTTCTTTACGCTCAGCGGCGGGGCGCTGGTGGCGATGGGCCTGATACACGTGGTTTCGTCCAAGGGTGAGGCGGAGGGGACTGCCGCCCGTATTACGCACCCCGACGTGCTTTCCCCGTCGGTCTACTACGAGGGCGTGGCTACCGGCAAATATAAAATAGAGCGCAAACTGGGCGAGGGCGCGATGGGCGTGGTGTACGAGGCCACGGACCAGTCGCTGGGACGCAAGGTCGCCATCAAGAAGATGGGCGATGAAATAAAGGTGAATGAGCGCGAGAAGCAGCGCTTCCTGGAAGAGGCCCGCACCGTGGCCCTGCTGCATCATCCCAATATCGTGGAGATCCACACCATTTTCGAAGAGGATAACAACATCTACCTGGTGTTCGAACATGTGGACGGGGTTACGCTGGACCGCGTGCTGGACAAGGACGCCCGCCTGCCTTTTGAAAAAGCGCTGCACATCTTCGGCGAGACGGCCGGCGCCCTGGCTTACGCCCACGCCAAGAACGTGGTGCACCGGGACTTGAAGCTGTCCAACATGATGCTCTCGTCGGAAGGGACTATCAAGGTGATGGACTTCGGCCTGGCGCGCAGCGCGCTGGGAGCGCTGGCCCGATCCTCCAATAAAGAGGTGGTGGGCTCGCCCGCCTATATGGCGCCGGAGCAGGAGCTCGGCTCCTCCTCGCCCGAGTCGGATATTTACTCCCTGGGCGTCTGCCTTTACGAGGCGCTCTCCGGCGTGCTGCCTTTCCAGGGGCCGGATTTCCATCAGCAGAAACTGCGCAATACCTACCAGCGGCTTTCCGACATCCTGCCGGGCCTGCCCAAGGGCGTGGACGCGGTGGTGGCCAAGTGCCTGGCCCCCGCGCCCGAAGACCGCTTCCGCAGCGCCGAAGACTTCCGCCGCGCGCTCGACGCTTTAGTCTAGAAAAATATAAAAGCCGGCCGGCCCGGGGAAGTCCCGCGGCCGGCCGGCTTTTTTTATCTTTAGTGGAAGAAGGCTTTCTTTACGCCGTCTATGATGAACTGCACCGCCGTGGCGGCCAGCATCAGGCCCATCAGGCGGGTGGTGATGTTCATGACGATAGGGTTTATCCTGGAGGCTTTCTTTACCGCCACGCGGAAGATCAGGTAGCTGGCCAGGCCCACCGTTATAAAAAGCAGCAGCAGGATCCCGTCGTAAAGAAAATTCTTCGCTTTGGATTCCAGCAGGATGGCCGTGGTGATGGCGCCCGGCCCCGACAGCATGGGGATGGCCAGCGGGGTGATGGAGACGTCCGCCTTGGCGGCGCCTTCGGCTTTTTCTTCCTCGGTTTCCTGCACGCCGGAGCGCTTGGCCCGCAGGTTGTCCAGGGATACGAGCAGCAACAGCAGGCCGCCGGCCATCTGGAAAGCGGCGATGGTGATGCCGAAGACGGAGAACAGCGCGTTGCCGGTGGCGGCGAAGAGGATGAGGACGCCGGTGGCGGTGATGCAGGCCGTGCGCGCCATGCGCAGGCGCTCCGCCTCCGTGTTCTCGGGCGTCATGGCGAAGAAAGTGGGCACGGCGGCCAGCGGGTTGATGATGGCGAACAGCGACCCTGCGCTCATCAGCGCGAAATTCAGTATTTCCATACCGCTAGTATATAAATTTTCCGTCCCGGCCGCGGCTTTTTCAGGGTGGCTTAAATCGGTATAATATAAAAAACGTCAGTCCCGGGTTTATAAGGAGATAAATTTATGTTAGCCCTTGTAAAAGCGAAAGCCGAAAAAGGCCTTTGGATGCAGGATGTGCCCAAACCCGTCATAGGCGACAACGAAGTTCTTATCAAGATCAGGAAGACCGCCATCTGCGGCACCGATATCCATATTTACCAGTGGGACGAATGGGCGCAGAAGACCATCCCCGTGCCCATGCACGTGGGCCACGAGTTCGTAGGTGAAATAACCGAACTGGGCAAAAGCGTGCAGGGGCATTTTGTGGGCGAGCGCGTTTCGGGCGAGGGCCATATCGTCTGCGGCCACTGCCGCAACTGCAAGGCGGGGCACCGCCACCTCTGCATCAACACCAAGGGTGTGGGCGTCAACCGCCCCGGCTGCTTCGCCGAATACCTGGCCATCCCGGCCGAGAACGTTTTCTCCATCCCCGAGGGCGTCACGGACGACGAGGCCGCCATCCTGGACCCGCTGGGCAACGCGGTGCACACGGCGCTGTCCTTCGACATGATAGGCGAGGACGTGCTGATCACCGGCGCGGGCCCGATAGGCATTATGGCCGGCGCCATCGCCAACCACGTGGGCGCGCGCCACGTGGTGATCACCGACGTGAACGATTACCGCATGGACCTGGCCCGCAAGCTGGGGCTGAAGAACGTGGTGGATTCCCGCAAGGAAAAGCTGCCGGACGTGATGAAGAAGCTCGGCATGACCGAGGGCTTCGACGTGGGGCTGGAGATGAGCGGCAACGCGCAGGCCTTCAACGACATGATAGGCGCGGTGAAGATGGGCGCGCATATCTCGCTCTTGGGCATTCTGCCGCCCAATACCACCATCCCGTGGAACCAGGTTATTTTCAAGGCGCTGTTCCTTAAAGGCATCTACGGCCGGGAGATGTTCGAGACCTGGTACAAGATGTGCGCGATGCTGACGAGCGGCCTGAACATCAAGCCGGTCATTACGCACCATTTCGCGGCGAAGGATTTCAAAGAGGGCTTCGAGATCATGTCCTCCGGCAGATCCGGCAAGATCATCCTGGACTGGACGAAGATCTAGGACGGGCCCATACCCTCGCCGCCCCGACGGATTTTATGAAATATTGTGATAATTTTGAGAAGTTGTGCGCGGCGTTCGAGGGGGCGGGGGCTTTTTTGGTGGTGGAGGATAAGATAGGGCGCGTGAACGTGATGACCATCGGCTGGGGCCAGGTGGGCATAATGTGGGGGTTGCCCATCATGACCGTGCTTGTGCGCCCCGCCCGCCATACGCACGCTATGCTTGGGAACGCGGCCCATTTCAGCGTCTGTGTGCCGCGCCTCGGCGAGCTTAAGAATGAACTGGCCTACTGCGGCAGCAAGTCCGGCCGCGACTACGACAAGGCCCGCGTCTGCGGCTTCACCCTTAAGGACGGCGTCGCGCCGAGGCTTAAGTACCTGGCCGGCTGCGAACTGGTCTACCAGTGCGAAATTTACGGCAGGAACGAACTGCTCCGGGAAGCGCTGGCGCCGGGCGCGCTGGGCAAATATTACCCGGGCGCGGACGTGCCGCATACGCTTTACTTCGGGAAGATACTGAAGGCCGAGAAATTCCGATGAAATACACAAAAGTTTCCGCCCTGCTGATCGCCGCCGCGCTGCTGTCGGGTTGCGGTATGTTCAAACAGAAGGCCGCCGAGTATTATCTCGGTAAGGCCCGCAAGGCGGCCGCCGTCCAGAACCCGGCGCCCGGGGACATCGAGGCCGCTTTCGCCGCCGTGGATAAGGCCCTCGGCCACGCGCCCGGCTCGGAACAGGCCGTGGCCCTGCTGGAGGACCTGGCGGACGCCGCCGCCAGGAGCGGTTTCGCCCGCGGCCAGGAACTGGAGGCCGCCTTGCTTAAGAAAGCGCTGGAGCTCGCTCCCCTGAACTGGTACGCCCGCGAGGCGCTGATAAATTTCTACGCCGCCCGCGGCGATACGGGCGGGCTTGCCGGCATGGCCGCCCAGGCGCGGGCGCTCGCCTCCGCCGCCGACCCCGCCACCCGGTACTGCGCCCTGCTGGCGGCCCTCGCGGCCGAAGCCGCCGCCGTGCCCTGGCTTGAATCCGAGGCCTACCTGGCCATGAACAAGTCCCCGGAAGTATTCTTTGAGAGAACCGGGGCCTACGCCGTCGCAGTGGCCAAACTCCCGGCCCTGAAAGCGGAGCTGGAGAAACTGGCCGGCGCCGACCCCGGCGTCAAAAAAAGCGCTCCCGCCGCGCTGGCCTCCGCGGCCGAGGTCTCCGCCGCCGACGCGCTGCGCTCGCCCGACGCCGTCCGGCGCGCCCTTGATTTTACGGCCAAGGCCGGCGCCGACCCCGCCTTCCGCAAGGCCGTGGAGATGACGATAGAGGGGAATGTCCGCCTCGTCAGGAAAGACTACGCCCAGGCCCGCGCGTTCTACCAGGGAGCGCTTAACCAGTATCCCGCGCTGCTGGACGCCAGGCGCCAGATGGCGGAGGCCGATTTTCAGGAGGGCGCGGCCCTGGCCGCGGCCGGCGCGGACCGCAAAGCCGCCGCGCGGCTGCTCTATAAGGCCTATGGCGGCGCCGGCGCGGTGATAGCGGCCGCCCTCAAGGACGGCAACGCCCTGCCTTTCATAAAGCCGGAAAAATTCCTGGGCGAAGTTTACGCCCTGAAGGCCGCCGACCTGGCGGCGCTGCGCGCGGTGGAAGGCGCGCGGCTGCGCAATACCGCCAAACTCGAGGCCGAATTCAAGGCGGCGCTGGACGAGGCCGTAAAACTTAACCCCGAAGGCCGGCTGGCCGGCGAGCTGCTTGAGCGCTATACCAAGGAAGGTTTTTGAGCACCGGTGAAAAAATGCCGAAAAGAGCCCTGACCCGCGCGCTGCTGCTGGCCGCCCTGGCCTGGCCGGCCGCTTTCTGCCCGGCGCAGGAGCCGGCCGTGTCCACCGCCGCCCCGGCGGAGAGTCCGCTGATGCTCAATATCTCGAAAGATTTCCAATCTTCCCGCGTCGGGCTGGACTACTCGGTCCGCTGGGACTTTTCGGACCTGGCCTCTTTCAGGCCGAACCTGGGCGCCGTTTATTCCGGCCTGAAAGCCGTCTCCTCCTGGGATATCACCGAGAATACCCGCGTTAACTATTACGGCCTGAAGACCAATCCGTGGCGGATAATAATAGCTAAAGAGAGGAAGCCGGACGCGGCCGGCGGCGGCGCGGCGGAAGGCGGCAGCGTGGTGGACCGGGGCAACCCGGTCTACCGCAAACGGGTGCGTCTTTCAGTGTCGCCCCTGGTGGACGACCTTAAACGCAATTTCGACGATAATCTGAGCGAATTCCTGCTGCGCAGTTCCCTTAAGAAAGCCTCTCCGGAATGGGAGAAGATCGGGGCGCAGAACAGGAGGGCTTTCGTAAGGGACGTGCTTTCTCTGCCCGGCTGGGATTCCACGCTGCCGCTGGTCGGAGAGGCCAGGGAAGGCCTTGAATACCTGAGCGAGCCCGGCAAAAAACCGGCGGCCGCCGGGCAGTAGCCGTCTGCGGGAGAATGGGTCCGGGAGAAGGGGTCAGGTCTTGATTTTTAGCATTCAGAAAAACAGCCGGCGCAGGAATGGCGACAGCTAGTCATTCTGTCGGCGCAAATCTCATTTCGCGATAAATTGCTAAATTTCAAGACCTGACCCCATTTCCCCTCGGCCAAGGACCTTCTGAAAGCCAAAGGGTGCTGAGTGGTTGTTAATGAAGGCATTCTTACTCCCTTGGTTTCTAAAAATACATAGACAGCACCGTCTCAAAGGACAGCGGGTTCATGCGCATCATTACATTGTCGGACCATTCAGAGCGAAATTCGACAGTCTTGAATTCATATTTCAAGTTCACCCCAAAGCCTATTCGGCTCTGCGGCCTGAATTCTATGCCCGCTTTCGCGAATAACCCGGGAGGAACGTCCCCGCTGACCAAAAACTGCACACCCATCCCGGCATTATAATTCCACTTCGCGGAAAGCGGAGCTACGTAACTCGTCATAAGCGAAGCGGACGTCATCTTTGTTTTTCGCTTATCCACGAAATAACCCGGTGTCGGAGAGGAATAATAGTAGACCTGCTCAACATACTCGCCGTCCCCAATATTGGTGACCACCTCAGCATTTATCTGTATCCTCCTATGTGGACGGTACAGGAGACCGCCGCCGGCCATCATGGAGGTGAAAGCGCGGGGATTATTAACGACCTGCCCTCCCCACTGTGAGTCCGTAAATGTCTGCAGGTTGTTGGCATTATGGCGATAATTGAAAACACCATATATCCCCAGTGTCTGCTCCTGCGGGACCAGATTAGTATATACCCCCGCATCATCCGCGAAAGCGTCCACCGGCAGTTCTGTATAACCAGAGGCAACGATCTCTCCGGTCTCCGCATTAACTATCCTGGCATTGACCTGATATAAACCGTCCACCTTGTTCAGGTTACCCATTAGGAGGGCGTTCGCCCCCACCATTTGCCCCAGCTTGGCCGCGGTGGCGCTGTCGGTAACACCCGAGGACTGGAGCTTCTGCTCGCTTAACAGCCTGTTTATTTCTCCGCGCTCCACCACTGTGAAATTTGGGTGGGCCACGAACCGGTGAGACATAAGCTCCGACACCGCGAAGCCCACGCGCTGTTTTTGCAGCTTCTCCTCAGACGCGAAAGGGAAGACCGCCAGCGTGGCCTTGCCCTCGGTCTTAGACTCATAGCCCTTTATCAGCGATTCAGCCAACGCCGAGAGTTTGGACGAAGCTGGCCCGGCATAAAGATCGCCGCACAGACAGGAGATAACGGAAAATAGAACAAGGCATTTAAGCAGTTTCATAGCCCTCCCGACCAAGATGCCCTAAATTGAACAATAATTACCGCCCCCACGCAAATGCGTTGGTCGGAAAAACAATAGACCCGCCAGCCCCTGAAGACTAACAATCACTCCCTGACCGCCAGACGCCCGCCCTGCGGAAAAACCGCGCGAAAAAACACAGAAACGCGCCTGTTTTTGATCTTATAAACAAAACACGCGGCGCTCAGCTGGAATTTTCAGCAAAACGCGCCAGGGGAAAGAGGAAAAGTCGGGGGGGAACTGGCGATAACTGCTCTTATGTTTCCTGCAATTTAATCTTTAGAAGGCCACGGCGCCTTTGCCTTCGGAGCCGTCTATGCGGATGTCCAGGGGGCGCTCGAAACGCAGGTGGCGGATGTATTTCAGCTCGGCCAGCGGCTTAACCGCCTTCAGCCGGTCCCAGTTTATGTAAGACTCGGGGCCGGTTTCATTTATGGTGAAATAACCTATGCCCAGGGACGTCACGTTGTGGAAGAAATGCGTGCCGTACGACGGGTCTATCACGAAGTCGCCGTAGGCCGCCTCGATGATGATCCTGGAAGCCGAGATGTGGTTCCATTTTACCGGGATGCCCAGCGCCGGGTCGCTGGAGCCCCAGCGCCCGGGCCCGATGATCAGGTAGGAGCGGCTTTCGGCGCGCAGGCGGGCGTTCAGCTCTCCTATCTCGGCGGCTATTTCCCTTGTTTTGAGCGGATCGAACATTTCCGGTATCACGTAGACCAGGTCGGAGATCTCGCGGTGCGAGCCGTTGCCCAGCGCCTGGGCGCTCAGGGCCAGCAGGTTTTCCGGCTTGAGGTCCTTAAGCGTGACTTTTTTTATGGGGCTGCGCGACACCATCGGGCGCATTTGCACGATATTGAAGGCGGCCGCGCCGGACGCCGCGTCGTAGTCGCAGGCGAATTCCATTTCGATATTGCCGCCCATGGCTTCCTTGCCCAGCGCCGAGACGGTGTTGAGGATCTCGGCCAGGGGCAGCACCTCGTTCTTGAGGATGGGCGCGAAGGTTATAAGCCGCGGCCCGGGATCATCTATGCCGTCGTAAACCCTGTCGTTCTCGGCCGAGTAGGCCGAGCCCACCAGGGCCAGGGAACCGTCGAGTTCCGCGGCCTCGATACCGGCCGTGACCAGCGCCGGCTCCTCTTCGTACTTAAGCGGGGCGCTGTCGGCTGCCGTGGTCAGGGCTATGAATTTCTTCTGGGAATTGGCCAGGAAGTCCTGGATAGTGGAGAACTGGTGCAGGTTCCTCGGGTGGCTGGGGGAGAAACGCAGCGCGTTGTAGCCCTCCACGATGGTTTTGCCCAGGCCCAGCGCTATGTGGGCTATGGGATCCTCGGCCCCCAGCGGGGGAACGGGATAATAATTGTAGGACTGCATGACCCCGGCGAAGGCGGGGTAAAAGCGGCCGCCAGGGTAGCCGCGGCCTACCACGCGCTGTATCACCACGGCCATCTTCTCTTCGTCTATGATCAGCGGGTTCAGCTTGCGGTAGGCGCGGGCTTCGTGCGAGAAAACAGAGGCGTAGACGAACTTGATGGCCCGCTTCAGCTCCTCCAGGCGCAGGGCCGGGTCAGGGCTGTCGTTGGGGAGCATGTAGGTCTTGTAGACGCCGGCGAAAGGCTGGGTTTTGGAATCCTCCAGCAGGGAGGAGGAGCGCACGGCCAGCGGCCCCTCGAGTTTGGCGATCACCGTTTCCAGGTCCCGCGTTACGTAATCGGGCAGCCGGGCCTTTTCAAAAGCGGCGGCCACCTGCTCGGTGGAGTGGCTTTCGCTTATCAGCGAATCCAGGCCGTTCTGTTCAATGAAGAAGTCGAACACGTCGGTGGCGATCACTATGGTGTTGGGCACCGTTATGCTCACGCCCGGCCAGCGGGTCTCCAGGTCGCTCTTGCTCAGCAGGAAATCAACGAACGCCAGGCCCCGGGCCTTGCCGCCTATGGAGCCGGAGCCGATCTTGGCGAAAGGGGTGGAATCGTCGAACAGTTTGTGGTCGAATTTGAGCACGGTGCCCAGCTGCGTGCGGTGGATGAACTGGTGCAGCGTCTCTATGAGGTACTTGCGCAGCTGTTCCGGGTTGCTGAACTCGGAGATCTTCTTGGGGCGGATATGGTAGGCCATCTCGAACTCGGTGCGCGCGAACAGCCACTTGGAGAAATGGTTGCGCCCGGCGTGATAGAGCACGGAGTCTATGGGGACCACCTTTAAAAGCTTCAGCATGGTGCCCAGGTCGGCCGCGCGGGCCAGTTCGACGTTATTCCTGTCGGTGAACACGAAGTCCCCGAAGCCGAAATAGCGCATGATGAAGCCGCGCAGCTGCTTGGACAGGTCGGCCGCCGCCTTGTGCATGAACGAGGCGCCCAGCGCCCCGGCCTGCCCGGCGAACCGGGAGTTGGAGGACTGGAGCAGCACGGGCATATCGGGGTTTTCCGCTTTTATGCGGCGGGTCAGCTCCAGCCCCGCCTCCGTGTGGCAGGCGCCGTCCTTCGGGTATTCTATGTCGCTGATCACGCCCAGCAGGTTGTCCTTATGTTTTTCGTAGATGGCCCAGGCTTCCTCGTAAGTGCTGCAAAAAAGCACTTTGGGCCGCGCGCGCAGGCGCAGGTTCTTCTTGGCCGGGTTCAGCTCCTCGGCCATCACTATCTGCGTCTGCTTCATGAGCTCGGTATAGATGACCGGCAGATAGGAGGAATAGAACTTGATATTGTCCTCCACCAGCAGCACGGCCTGTACGCCCACCTCGGCGTCGTGGTCGAAATTCCGCGCGTCCTCGATGACGTTGATGATGGCGGAGAAAATACGCGTGTCGCCGCTCCACAGGTAGACCCCGTCGGCGAGGGCCCGGGCCTCGTCGGGAATGTTCTTGATGTCCTGGATGTTGAAGGAAAGCAGCACTACCGGCAGGTCCGGGCGGCCGGCTTTGAGGCTGCGGAAAAAGTCGGCCATATCGGTCTCGCCCACCTGGATCATGGCTATCACCAGGTCGTAGGCGCCGTGGGCGAGCTTCGCCAGGGCCTGTTCGGCCGTGGGGACGCGGGTTATTTTTGGGCTGGAGCGCGTGCCGGAATCCGGCAGGTCGCCGAAAAGCGCCTCGTTGAGGCGGTCGTCGTCGGCCAGCAGAAAAGAGTCGTAGAGGGAGGCCACCATCAGGACGTTCTTTATCCTGTGGGGGATCAGCTTTTCGAACCCGCCGAATTCTATCTCGTAGTCGCCCGGTTTTTTTGATGTCGGCATACGCATTATTTTACAAATAAAAGGCCGCGGACAGCCCGCTCCGCGTCCGTGCAAAAGAGCGGCCTTTTATGGTCAAAGAGATTCTTGTATAATCATAATTGCATTTTCAAAAGGGGTTTGGGTATACAACAACGAACGATACTTCTCATCGACGATGATAAGACATGGCTCAATACAACGTTTTAACTTATTGGATTCGTGTGCCTGATATTTTAAATTATTGCATACTTTTCAAGTTGTAAAGTAAGGTTTGGGATTTATTTTTGCGCAGTCTAATAAGCCCGGCAATCCTGCGGTGATCTCTGTCCGCCTGGCTGATTTGCGCTATTTTGGGAGTTAACGATGAAACAAACCCTTTTTGCTTTTTTACCGCTTATTCTTTTAGCGGCGCCGCCGGCCAATTCGCAGGTCCCAAACGTGTTGATTACGGAAAGCGGCGTGGTTTCGATCCAGGAATACGACACTGTTAACGCCACTTGCAACACCCAGGACTGCGCCGTATCAAAAACACATGTTAATTTTTATGACAGCGAGGTCTCGGCCTCAAAGCTGGCCGTTTCAGGCCGGATGGGGCGTTTGTACGATAATGCCAGTCCAGGCGGCAATTGCGGCGCTAATTACCGCTCTGGCATCTATGCCAGAGTCCCGCTAAATCAGGAGGTCTACATAAAAGCCGCAACAACTGTGGGCGCCCACTGGATTAACAACCAGAACAATATCGGTTTTCAGTCGAGCGCGCGCGCGGTACTTTACAACCATAGTTACGGGGCGCCTGACGGCAATGGCTATGGGATCGGACCTGATTCGGGGATTAACGGCGGGGACAGTCTTCCCAAGTTGCTGAAGGTTTATGGCGCAGGGGTGGGCAGCCCGCTTGTTATCGGCTCAAATACCTACTATCTTGTCGGGCATCTGGAGTTGTATGGGGCTATAAATCTCATGCCGTTTAACGGGCAGAACCCTTACTTCGAATTTAACAGCTCCGTCAGTTCGGTTGAGGTCTACTATAAAGGGAAAGTGCTGAAGTATATCGGCGGCGGAGACCAGACCGGCCTTGTTACCCAGCCTTTAGCGAAACCGCTGAATGTACGGGTTGTAAACGATGATACCGGCCTTCCCGTCGCCAGCGAGCCGGTTGCTTTTACCGTGCTGGATCCCGTTAACGGCGCCGTGCTTGGCATAACGGCAGCCACCACGGACCTTAACGGACTGGCCACCACATATTTAACATTGGGCAGTTCTACCGGAACTTACCGGGTGAGGGCGGCCTGCCCCGGCTGCCTTGCGGCGGCGAACGAAATTGATTTTATGGAAACTGCCTTCGGCACGGCGCTTACCTGCGTCACCTGTGATTTGCACGGTTCTGTCGGCATGGAATTGCCCACTCCTTTCAGATTTAAAGTTGTAGATACCGGAAGCGGCGCGCCGGTGTCCGGCGCCGGTGTGTCCTATGAGGTTATAAGCTTTACGGATAAAAACGGCAACACAACTTCAGACGTTAACGGCGCGGGGGTGCGGGCGCTTAACGCCGCCGGAACCGACACTAACGGCTTTAGCCGGGCGTATTTAACACTGGGTTCGGCGGAGGGCACGTATGTGGTGCGCGCCCGCTGTGAAAGCTGCCTTAGCAACAAAGAGCAGATAGCGCGCGGCGCAGCTCATAAATACAGCGTTATAACAGATGGTGAGACGGTTGAGACCGCGGATCCGTATGTTAACGCCCCGGATTGCGACTCCGGGTGCTGCCCGCTTACGCCTGTGCTGCGGATAACGACGGTCACGCCGCCCAACGACGGGGTTTCGTTCACCTCGGATCCTGCGGAGAACTATATCGGCCTGAAGGGCAGAATACAACCCGAATGCCTTGATAAAAATAATATCACTTGGCGGGTGGGGGACGCGCCTGCGGATAATATAGACAGCGGAATTCCCGTGCAGCCGACACCCGGCGAGGTAAGTTCATTCAGGGCAAGTCCCCCATCTGAGCCGATAGGCAGACCGCTCCCGTTAGCCTACAA
>Ga0209212_1001524_pt1 | contig 37012 bp, 35 predicted proteins | sample RifGroC2_FD_183996 | JGI IMG/M metagenome (GOLD analysis project Ga0209212, IMG submission 183996) | Groundwater microbial communities from Rifle, Colorado, USA - Groundwater C2 (SPAdes) (version 2) | ecosystem: Environmental > Aquatic > Deep subsurface > Groundwater | place: Rifle, Colorado...
CAATAATACTTTTAACAATCTTACACTTGGTACAAGCAAAGAAACAACCATATCTGATATACAAACCATTAATGGTACTTTTACTTGCGATGGAACATCTGGAGATTATGCTTCCGTAACTGGAGGAACAATTTCTAAATCTTCAGGTATCGTCATTGTCAATTACGTAAATCTCAAAAATTCGACAGCGACTGGAGGGGCTTCATTTTTTGCTGTTAATAGCCAGGATCTTGGTGGCAACACAGGATGGATTTTCCAATCAAGCTCTGAATTTATTATAGTCACATCTCCCAATGGTGGCGAAAACTGGCAAGTTGGAACACAGCAAAATATTACATGGACAAGTAATGGAGTTACAAATGTTAAGATAGAATATACAACAGATAACGGTGCAGCATGGATACCAATAATAGAAAGTACATCTGCAAGTTCAGGTAGTTATAACTGGACAATACCAAATACACCATCCACTAATTGTAAAGTGAGAATAAGTAATGTAGATAACTCCACAACAAATGATGTAAGTGATAATGCATTTACAATTTCATCAGCTACGCCAGCTTCAATAACAGTTACATACCCAAATGGAGGGGAGAGTTGGAGATCAGGAAGTACGCAAAACATTACCTGGACAAGTAGTGGGGTTACAAATGTTAAAATTGAGTACACAACAGATAATAGTACAAGCTGGTCAACAATAATTGAAAGTACATCAGCAAGTTTAGGTAGTTATACCTGGACAATTCCGAATACTCTTTCAACACAATGTAAAGTAAAAATAATTGATGTATCAAACAGCAGTTTATATGATGAAAGTAATTCGGTATTTACAATCTTAGTCTCTGCCCCAGTGTTAACAGTAACACCATCGGAAAGAAATGTATCGAATGTATCCGGTACAACTACATTTTCGGTAAGCAACACCGGAACGGGAACAATGGAATGGACTGCTGAATCCGATGCTGCCTGGGCTGTAATTACAAGTGGTAGCGGTGGAACAGATGATGGAACAATTTCTATTGACTATACTGTAAACCAAAGTTCATCATCCCGGAGTGCAGCAATTACTATAACAAGTACGGGTATAGTTGGTAGTCCGATGGCTGTAACTATTAACCAGTCCGGTGGGGTTACTCAACCAACGACCTTAACATTAAACTACACAGAGAACTACCCAAGTTATTCGAATTCTTCGGATTATAAATCTACAGACTATAGATTAATCGGCATTCCAGGCAATAGCACGAAAAAAATTAATGAATTTATAACTGGTACTCAAGGTGAAGATTGGGAAGTCTATTGGGACAATGGAAACCCAGAGGATTATTATGTTAAATTTGATAATTCAGATAATTTTTTATGTGCCCCAGGAAGAGCATTTTGGCTAATCAATACCGGTAACTGGACTCTAAATAACGTAAGTGTATCCTCAAGTCCTCTGGATGCACAAAACCTTACAACCATTTCAATCTCATCTAATAAATTTAATTTGATAACAAATCCTTTCCTGGTTAATGTAGCCTGGTCTGATATAGTAGCATATAATCAGGGTCTTACTAAACAGCCTACATACTGGACGGGAAATGTTCTAGGATTAGCTGATACAATAAAGCCATTTATAGGATATTTACTAGATAATACTAATTCGAGTTTAACTGAGATTAAAATTCCATATTTGCCCTCAGGTTTAGGAAAAAGAGGTACAAACGTAAATTCTTGGATGATAAACATCGAATTCAAATCAGGTAAATATATTGATAAAACTACAGTTCTGGGAATTTCACCGGAAGCAAATCAAACCGTTGATAAATTTGATATGATAAAGCCAAGGATAATGGGAGAAATACCTCATTTATATTTTAACCGACCTGATTGGGATGGTGAACATAATGAGTGGGGAGGCGATATAAGAAACAATATAATGGGAGTTGAGAGCTGGGATTTTATTGCTAATATAAAGAATAAAATAGAAAGCAATATAAAATTCAATAACATCCAATTAGTCCCCGATGAATTTGAGGTCTATCTTGTTGATGAGTCAACAGCGAGGGTTCAGGATATGAGAGACAATCCCAGCTATTCTTTTATACCAAAAATAAATAAAGCCAGAATGTATGTTATAATCGGTGAAAAAAAATTGGTGCAGAAAGAGATTGAAAAATATATACCTACAAAATTCGAACTATTAAATAATTATCCTAATCCTTTTAACCCGGCTACAACAATAGCGGTTATTATCCCGGACAAGAGTAACATAAAATTGGACGTTTATAATATACTCGGACAAAGAGTAGCAACACTCTATAACGGAGAGTTGGAGCAGGGAATTCATTATTTTGAGTGGAACAGTAGCTCTGATGGGGAACTACTGTCAAGTGGAGTTTATATTTACAGGCTTCAGGCAGAAAACAGGATAAATATTTCTCGAAAAATGGTTTTGTTAAAATGAGATTAACTGCAATTCAATAGTAGAGAAAATATTATGTTAAGAAGTAACAATTCTGCTATGTCCTTCTGGGGTCCAATTTTGATCGCTGCAGTTTTAATAATTCCTTTTTATTTACTCTTTATAGCTGATAACAATTCAGTGGAAAAAACCCCCGTTGAAAGTGAACCCGGTAGAGCAGAAAACTATTTAGATTTGACGCCATTAAGCCCACCAGTACATGAAACTGTTAAAACCAATATTGATGAGGAAATGACTGCTCCATTCGAAATTAAAACCGATAGTGGGAAATACTACTTAGTAAAACTTGCGGATGTTGGTAATAATTCAAAGTATTTCATGATTTTTGTGTACGGCGGGCAAACCATCAAGGTTAAGGTTCCACTTGGTAACTATATAATGAAATATTGCAACGGGAATAACTGGTATGGTTACAAGGAATTATTTGGCCCGGAAGGCAGTTACAACAAAAGCGAAGATATTTTCAATTTCAATATATCGGATGGTCAAATTAACGGTATTACAGTAACATTATATGGCGTGATTTCAGGAAATTTAGAAATTGAAGCTATAAATCGTGAGGATTTTTAATCTGCAATAATATCTAAAGAAAAATAAAATTACTGTAGTCAACTCTTTTTAGGGGAATCTTCAAATATTAATACAATTTGCATTCAATGATTTCTTAAAAATCACAAAAAAACATTTTTTGTAGTGTTATACCAATACCTATAAAAAACAGCGACACATTTTACTATAAATGACAATATAAGTAGAACCAAATATGAGAAAATAAGAATACAATTAACTAAATAAATTTAAGAGACCCATTCATGGAATATATATTACAAATAGCAATAAATTGAAAGGAAACAAGACAATGAAAAAATTTTCTGTTCTTTTTATAGTCATTTTGGGATTGTGTTTATTTGGATGTGGAACTGTTCCACCTGAGTTCCTGCAATCCGATTATGAAAACAATTCTGTAAAATCAATTGGAATATTGGAATTAAAAGATAATAGTGCTTTGAATGCTGAAACTGAGATAACACAGGAGGATTTTAAGAATGTGGAAAATATTGTAATTGAGGAAGTACTCAATCGGGATTATGATGTTGTTGCTCCTGTTCAATATAAGGGTTCTGGGATAAATGGTGTGGAAGACTTAACTAGGAGCAAGATAGCTGAAATCTGTGAGAAAGAGAAAGTTGATGCAGTTTTATTTTCTTCAATTAGCAGATATAAAGACGACTTCCTGGGAGAGCACATCTTACAAATGAATTTCAAATTATACAAGGCTAATGGAGACAGTATATGGGTTGATAAAATAGAGCTTGATAAAAATGGTTTGCCAACTTTCTTATTGTTTGTAGCTGGCATAACAGTAGGTAGCTTTGCATATCCCAGTGATGTGGTTGAACCAAGTACAAGTACAAAACTAGCGTTTGGTTTAGGTGCCGGAGTTTTAGGCGGACTTTTGGCTGAAGGAATTACTAATCATATAAGTGATGCAATTTCGGAAAGATTTGGAACATTACCAGAAGGAGTTGGTAATGGAAAAAGAATTAAATAAAACCTTGTAACAACAATACATCATAAAAAGGAGGATCCGGTCATGTTTAATCCAGTAATTATAGGTGCATTAGTCATTCAAGCAATAGTAAGAAATATCTCTAGTATAGCAGGAGCTATATTCGGTTACATAATAACCACGGGAATTCTAATTTGGGGTTTATCAGTTTATGCTGAAGGGAATATAATAACGTTTTTTAGCATACCACTTTCAAAGCAAATATTTCTTTATGCAGTATTTGCATGGTACTGGTTAGACACAAATGAGTTGCGTGGTGCGATAAAAGAAAATAATAAAATAGTTGATGAGAGGCTTCCAAATGAGATAGAATGTCCACAATGTGGTGAGAAATTGGAATTAGAGGAAGCAGAGAGAATAGAAAGGAAATTCACGTGTGTAGAATGTAATAGTCTTATTGATTTGAGTTTGGAAAAAAATGAGAAGTCACAGTCAGATAAATTAGATTCAGAAATAGATTTACATCCCACAGCTAATGGTATAATGCAATAATATTAACAATTTTATTATAATAAAGTAGGAATTAAATATTTAAACAATAAAATATGAAATGATAACAACAATCAATATTAGGAGGTTTCAATGAAAAGCTCAAATCGTAGTATGGTAAGTGCGGTTCTCAGGGAACTCAGCAAGTAGCTGATTTACAAACGTGGAGAAGTAACACAGTAAATGCTGATATAAGGACAGGAACAGCGACACATTTTAGTAAAAATGACAATATAGGTAGAACCAAATATTGAGAAAATAAGACTAAAGTTATATATCGCATTTATTTTTGAAAAAATCATGATATATTTTAAACACAATATTATTCATCACACTAACGATAAGAGATAATTATATGAAAAAGATACTATTCTTCGTTGTATGGAGTCTTATCTTCATTTCATGTGCTTCTAATAACCAACATTCTTCCGATACATTAGTTAATGCGTTATTAAATGAAGATTGGGTAAAAGCCCAAGAACTTTGTGAAAAAGATTATAAAGACTCCAGTTCTACCATTTATCGTGCTATAAAAGGGCATGTTTTTTTGGCGAACAATAAGAACAATGAATCGCTTGAATTGTTTCTATCAATAAGAGAAATAGAGGATAAGGATGTTTGGCTGAAGTGGACAAAACAATTTCTGCAGGAATATAAAAATAATCCGGTAGCTTTATTTTTGTATGGCGATGGACTTGCGCGAAAAAATGACTTCGAGAATGCAAGTAGAAATTATCAAATTGCTGAAAACGAGGCTAAACAGAATTTAACAAAAGCAATGATCCTAAATGCATTAGGGGTTGCATATGCTAGTATGGATAGTTTAAATAAAGCGATTAATATTCTTGAAAAAGCCAACATTGCTTTTCCCGAATTAGCTGATCCATACGCCAGTCTGGGTTCTGTTTTTCTTTGGAAAAATGCTGCAGGTGGAGCGTTAGAATATTTCAATAAAGCATTAACAAAATCAAAAGATTTCTTATTGGCAATAAATGGAAGAGGGTGTTCAAATTTTCTAAAGTTTGATAAAGAATCTTTTAAGCTAGCAGTTTCCGATTTTTCTTTATTATTAAAGGACTCAAATAATGTAATTAAGGACTTAGCTACCATGAATATTAATTTAATTGGCAATGAGGTTTTAGGGAAAAATTTCGTTTTAACTGATTCTATAGGAATGCACACTAGAACAAACTCTCAAATTCGAAAAGATATTGTACATAATGTATCATTAATAGAAGCTATAGATTATTTTAATCCCGCAGGTATGTTTGATCAATTGAAAAATAAAACACAAAGTAATCTAAATAAGCAATATGATGTGTTAAAAAGTAGAGGAGTAAACTTTCAGTCACCCGATAAATTGCTTGGTGGTGCAACAACCTCGCCTTTAATTTTTGCACAAATTGATAAGGGAAATTATAAACTATACAGTTGGTACGGATTGGTTCAAAAAAAGAATTAGTAAATCATAACACTAATGAGAAATATAAATTATACAGCATTAAAAAGATTTAGTTTTATTATTATCGTCTTCATTTGCGGATGTTCACAAAAATCAAGTGATACAATTATAAATGACGTAATCGCTTTTTCCTTAAAAAATGCTTCTAATGTTTTACAAACAAACTCCGACTATGATATTATTGATTCATTAGCTGGAATAACGAGAATCGGTGGATTTATCATTGACCAGGAGAACAAGGATATTATCTTGGTTGGTTTGGCAGACAATAAATTACCAAAGGCAAACTTTGATGATTTAATAACTGCTCTCCGAAGTAGAATTATTTATAATGAATATCCCTTAGTGAGCATTGATCCGGTCGAAAATACATATCAAACTCGTCAACAAAAGGTAAGATTCGACGGACATCTTGAAAATACACATTTTGGAAAGATGTTTTTGGCATGTGATATTCTTCTTAAAAAATACAGTTTACAATTAGTAGAATGTATTGAAGGAATCCCATCATACCGCGATCTTTATGAAAAAGAAGTTAGTGCTAAATTGGCTGGAAAAGGACATGAAATAAAAAACATCCTATGGCAGAGTGGTGATCAATACGAATTTAAACTGGCAAGCTATAACGGCTTAAAACAGATCGAACAGGATGAATACGAAGCAAGATATTGGTTTTATCCAATGCAACCCATTTCATATATAAATCGTAATGATGTTTTTTTAATACGTGATTTAAATATAGGCCTTGAGGCTGAAGAAGTATATTCAAAAAGCATTAATTCAATAAAGGCAAGAGAAAAATTCGCCAAAAATTGGACCGACAACTTCATTCAATTATGTGAAAAATATCAGGAATTAAGATATCTTAAACTTTTATATGATTTTACAGCAATTGCGAATTTAATGAGCGACTCGCTTAATTTAATCCGCGATTTTGATTTTGTAAATCAATTTCTGTACGAATATCAAGTAAAAAAAATACCAACACCTTCAACATATAAACTGGAAGAAGTGGTTGGAAAGATTGAACTGGAAGATGGTATGGTAAATCTGATCAATATTAGCGGAGGTATTAAATTTGGAAAAGAAGTGAAATTATTAAATTACGGTGACTACGGTCAATTAAAAAATATCGTCCTTACTTCGAGACCAAGCGATACCACATTATTCTGGCAATTACCCATTAATGGCTGGGTGATCCCAAACTTTAAAGATATCATTTCCACAACTCACAATAATCCTGATAATGGAGATAAAAATGGATCCTATGTAAAATCACAAACAGTCGTTGTAAATCCGAATGTCCATCTTCCAATAAATAATGTTAATTCCTTTAATGGATTTATGCCGGTGCATTCTTCCCCTCCAAAATTAAAAGGTGTACAGATGAAAATGATTATTGATAATTCTTCATTTAAAAAGGACAGTAAGTTGAATAGTCTCCGTGATTCAATTCTTAGAGATGTCAATCAAAAACATTAATCAATATAATTAAATATAACGCTTGAAAAGATTTATGAATAAACTTCAAAGGATAAAATCATTCTTCATAATTCTAATGGTCTGTATCTTATTTGTTTCTTGTTCAAAGAAAAAACATAAGGACCAATTCTCGATTACAATGTCCGGCGAACATATCTGCATTTCACTTACAAATCTGATGAATGAAGTTAATAAACGAGTAAATGCAAACGAAACTCTTCCAGAAAATATTTCTAATTTGGGCGGAATATCCTGGTTAGAAGGTTATGTGGTTGACGATAAAAATTCAGATATCATACTTTATGGTAAAAAATTAAAATTACGTCCATCTTACCAACTGAGTGATCTATTAGATAATTTTAAAAATGTATTTGAAAATGATGTAGCTCCATATTGTTCGCTTGATCCAAAGCCTGAAAATATTTTAAAATTAAATCAAGTCTTAAAATCCTATATTTATGCTAATACGGAAATTGATTCAAAAGCAGTAATACTTTCGGAAGCAATCGGCGATCAAATGATTATTGTCGGGGGAGTACCTAGGAATTCAAATCATGCTTTTGTAATGATTGATGCTGATTATCATATGAAGAAGGTTTCTCAAGGTTTGGTAAAACTCAATGGTATCACTTCCACTCTTGATCTTATGATTAACAATGTAAATGATTCAACTACCTCAGATAAAAGTGATCCTTCTAAATTATCAATGTCAAGATTCTGGTTTCATATAAAGAAAAATGACAATAAAGTATATCCCAATTTTTGGGAAAGTGATAATATCGTTTCTATTTCTGAATGCCCTGTCGTTCTGCTTACAGAGAAACAAATTGCAGATGAAAAAGGTAACCTTAGTGACGATAAAGATGAAAATCCTATAGCAAAGACATTCGCAGAAGAAATGTCTAATAATTTTTCTAAACTTACCGATTCTGTTGAAGTCTATGCAGAATTGGAAAATCTTTTCAGATTAAATGCGTTACTAAAAGCGGCCAAATTCAGACTACAAAATTCGATCCTAACCGAGAAAATTAGAACTTTGATGTATTCATTATCCTATTCTTCAAAGAATGAAATGCCGGAATCTTTACCTGGATTAGTGAACCTAAAAGAATATACTGAAAGAAAGCAAGGAGAGGATTTTATTTCGACCCAAAAAAATCTTTTTATGGTTTGTGGCGGCGTGGGTATGGAAATGAGAATTAAAAAAGAAAGTATTGTTCAGAAAGTTGAATTGAAGAAATTTCAAAATAGAGTAGTTCAATTACGGCCAAATAAACGTGCTTATATTTGGAAGGTTAACTAATTATTCATGTAATTGATTGGGAATAAAATATTAACTATTCCTATCATTAAATTATTTTCGGTGTCGTAAGTAGCAGTAATTTTATTTCCATTAGAGTCTTCCTTCAAATCAAAAGTAAATCGGCACGAAATTTATAAATGAAACCTTTTTTTCTTTAAGGGTAAAAGTTCTATGAGGATCACGGGTAAGCATGCAATAATCGATTATTGTCCTACTAATTTTTTATAATCTTCTACATTTAGAAGAGAATTCAGTTCGTTCTCATCTTTTATTTCGATTTTAATCATCCAGCCCTTACCGTATGAATCGGTATTAATTTCTTCGGGACTGTTAGCTAATTCCTTATTAACTTCAATCACTTTACCGCTGCATGGTGCATAAAGATCGCTCACTGCTTTTACTGCCTCGATTGTACCAAAAGTGCTACCCTTAGTAATTTCTTTCAGATCAGGATCAATATCAACAAAAACAACATCTCCCAATTCTCCCTGGGCATAATCGGTTATTCCAATGTAACCGATATTGCCCTCAACTCTTATCCACTCATGGTCATTTGTATATTTAAGATTTTCAGGGAAATTCATTTTATCCTCAAATTGAATTTATCTTACAAATTTATTCAAATTTAAAATTTTCTAAAAAGCTTGTATCGAAATTGCCACTTAAAAATCTTTTATCTTCAAGCACCTTTAGGTGAAACGGAATAGTAGTTTTAATACCTTCTACTGTAAATTCCTCCAACGCTCTCCTGGCACGAGCAAGAGCGTTGTGCCTGTTTTTACCCCAAACTATAAGCTTGGCTATCAATGAATCATAGTAAGGCGGAATTGTATATGATTGATAGATATGAGAATCTACTCTAACACCAAAGCCTCCGGGAAAATGCAATGACTGTATTTTACCGGGGGAAGGTCTGAATCCATTTTCGGGATCTTCAGCATTAATTCTGAATTCTATACTATGACCGATCGGTTTTCTGGGAAGCGTGTCAATCTTTTCACCCGCTGCAACTAATATTTGCTGACGGACCAGATCAACATCATACACGGCTTCAGTAACAGGGTGTTCTACCTGGATACGTGTATTCATTTCCATGAAGTAAAAATTCCTGTTCTTATCCAGTAAAAATTCAATAGTCCCTGCACCTTCATAATTAACTGACTTTGCACCAAGAACTGCTGCTTCTCCCATCTTGTTGCGTGTCTCTACATCAATGGCAGGGGAAGGGCTTTCTTCAATTAGTTTCTGATGCCGCCGTTGAACAGAGCAATCTCTTTCTCCATAGTGATGTACATTTCCAAAAGTGTCACCAATAATTTGTATTTCAACGTGTCTTGGGTTTTCAATAAATTTTTCCATATAAACATCTGCATTTGCAAAAGCAGATTCGGCTTCAGTCTTAGCCATTTGAAAGGCTTTATCAAAATCGTTTTCTTCCCATACCACTCTCATTCCTTTACCGCCACCTCCTGCAGAAGCTTTAATAATAACGGGAAAGCCTATTTCATGAGCAAGTCTTTTACCGTCTGTATCGGATTTTATGATTCCGTTACTCCCTGGAATTACAGGAACTCCGTTTTTCTTCATAGTATCTTTGGCAAATGCTTTGTCTCCCATAGCAGTTATCATTTTGGGCGAGGGACCGATAAACTTAATTTCCGATTCATGACATATTTCCGAGAAACTTGCGTTCTCAGCTAAGAAACCATATCCCGGATGAATAGCATCTGATCCTGTAATTTGTGCAGCAGAAATTATTAAAGGAATTTTGAGATAGCTTTCTTTGCTTGGCGGAGGTCCGATGCAAACGGCTTCATCGGCAAAGGTAACGTGAAGGGAGTCCCTGTCAGCCTCGGAATATACTGCAACAGTCTTAATTCCAAGTTCTTTACAGGTTCTAATAATTCTTAATGCTATTTCGCCGCGGTTGGCAATTAATATCTTATTAAACAATTTTTCCTCTTTATGCGACGGAGATATCAGCTAACCTGAATTAAGAAAAGAGGCTGATTGTACTCAACAGGTTTTCCGTTCTCAACAAGAATTTTTATAATCTTCCCGTTAATATCCGATTCAATTTCATTCATCAGCTTCATTGCCTCAACAATACATAAAACAGTGCCTTGTGTAACCTCATCTCCTACATTTACATAAGAATCCGCATCGGGAGCCGGTGCCCTGTAGAATGTTCCTACAATTGGTGAGCGAACTTCATGCAAATTCTCCTGAACTTCTGTTTTAGATGTTGGTTCTTCCGGAGTTTTGGTAGTTGACTCAAATGCAGGGGCAGGTTGGGATATAATCTGAGGCTGAGTAAATGTTTGTGTACCTCTTATTTTTTTAGCAACCTTAATCCTGAGACCGTTCTCTTCTACTTCAAGATCGGTTATTTCACTTGTATCTACTATCTTGACCAATTTTTTTATTAGATTTAGATCCATTTCAATACCTTTATTAAGATTTTACTCTTTCAACATACTCACCCGTACGCGTATCAACTTTTAATAAGTCATCAACACCAATAAATAATGGAACATTTATAGCAGAGCCAGTTTCGAGTGTTGCCGGCTTTAAAGCTCCCGTCGCAGTATTTCCCTTAAAGCCAGGTTCAGTTGAAGTAACCTTTAAATAAGCAAATATCGGTGTTTCAACATTTATTATTTGTTCACCGTTAAAAAGAATTTCAACCTCTTCGCTTTCCTTTAGAAACCTGATTCCTTCACCAAACAACTCAAGAGGAACACTTATTTGATCGTAAGTTTCATTATCCATGCAAACGAGATGATCCCCTTCGCGGTATAGAAACTGGTATTTTCTTCTTTCAACTCTTATAATATCAATAGATTCCCCGGCTCTGAAAGTATTATCTAAAACTTTGCCTGTTTTTAAGTTTTTAAGCGTGGTTCGAACAAAAGCCCCGCCTTTACCCGGTTTTACGTGCTGAAACTCAATAATAGAATAAAGGTCATTCTTAAATTTGATTATTAAACCGTTTCTGAAATCTGAAGTATCAGCCATAAAATTAAAGGTAATTAGGAAATTATTAGTCTAAAAAAATAGATATATAAGGTCTGAAAGTCAAGAAATTCAAAGTATCAGGGAGTTGTAAGAATCAGCGAAATAAGTAATTAACGGTTCTTTAATACCATAGATTTTACTGTGAAACCATTCAGGTTGATAAATATCACTATTCAATCTGGGCAAGATATTTATCAACCTCTCTGAATGCCGTTGAGGTGTTATAATCTTGTTTAATTTCTTCAAACAAATCTTTTGCTTCCTCATTATTGCCTGCATACATAAAATTAATACCGGCTTTAAGCATATACTCGGGGTTTAAAACATTATCGCTGGAAACTCGCGAAGCCTTCAGGTAAAAGTTAGCAGCCTTTTCATAATCATTTTTAGACTCGTAAATACCTGCCTGTCCTGCTAATGCTGTAGCTTCAAAAACTTTGTTGCCCCCGGAATAATCTTCATAATATTGAAGCGCTTCTTCGCTTCTTCCTAAAAAGCAATATGAATTTGCAAGATATATTTTAGCAAACTCTCCATTCTCAGTGCTTCCATAATCTTCAACTATCTTTTTTAAGCCGGCAACGTTTGTTCCTGATCTTCCTTCAATAGCCTCAAGGTAAGAGCCCTGATCATAAATCTGCATAATCCTTGCGAGCTGAGTTCCGGCAATACGGTTATCTTCGAGCCTATTATTTATATAGAAATAAACCAGAGCAATGATTGCAATGAGAATACCTCCGCCCATTAAAACTCGTGAGCGGTTTTCTTCAAAAAAGCCGTATGCTTTGTAATATGTGGAGACTAATTTATCTTCTTTAATTTCTTTTCTGGAAAGCTTTTTCTTCTTAGTTAACATTAAAATTCCTTAATAAGTATATTCAAATTTGGATTCTAAATTTAGTAAAGTTAGAGGTCAAAAACATTTTTACATCTCAAATTTCAAATCTCAAAAATCAAATATTTTGTTATTTATTTAACATTTGAAATAAAATGAGCAAGTTTATAAGAGATTTTTAGTACGCCCAGGAGGACTTGAACCTCCAACCTTTGGAACCGGAATCCAACGTTCTATCCAGTTGAACTATGGGCGCTTCCTTAATTAAGAATTTAGAATTTAGAATTAAAAATTAAGAATTAACAATGAATAATATAAAAAACTGAAAGCTGTTATAAAAAACTTCAAACTCCAACTCTAATATGATTTGAAAAAATCCAGGCTTTGTTATTCAAATAAACTTCTACCCTGTAAACACCCTTTCTGTTAACTATAAAATCCCCTTCATTTCCTTTGGTTTCATTTACCTTTTTGCCGTTGTGTATTAATCTTATCTCTGCATTTGAAACTGGAAGCAAAACCTTGAGATTTACCTTTTTTGAAACATTTACAATGTCTCCCATCTGGTAGATTTTTCCACCGGCTTTTGCAAAAAAACGAAATCCTCTCGAATCTCCATGATAATCATTTGCAAAAAAGCATTTCCCTGATCCAAGTGCACTGTAAATTTCCTTCTTTGCATTTTCTACAGTTTTAATTCCCTTGCCTTTTTTTAATTCATTATCAGTAAGAATATGCGTTCTTATAGATTTGAATAAAACTTTGTAAGGGAAAATCTCCACTTCAAGAAATCCTAATAAATTGTATTTGTGTGCATGTGCATCAACTCCGCCAATTCCAACGATTTTTCTTTTAAGATTCAATTCATCCCACAGTTTTAAAGTTTCCGGCTGTGGAGCTATAATCGATTTTAATGGATGAAGAAAAGCCTGGTATTTATTCTGTTCAGTTAAGTTTTCCATCCACTCCGACATATGATTCCATATTTCTATCCCAGTAAAATCCTCAGTATCCCACTCAACCCAGGGATAAGGTGGATGTTCTTTCATGTGTCTTCTTTTTTCATGAGGATGTGCTATAAAACCAATCCCTTCAGAATCCTTAACTTTTTTTACATATTGTTTTGCCGATAGTCTTGTAGAGAAAGCTTCATCAATGCCAAAAGCAAGGTAATGGTTAATATTCTGTTTATCATTCAGTTCACAGCCAACTAAGAGTAAAGTATTCTTGTACCATCCTTCATAACCCTCATTTAAAGCTCTTAATGTATTATGATCAGTAAGAAGAATATAATCGAGCCCTATCTCAGAAGCGGCAGTTGCTATATTCTCTACTTCTCCTGAACCATCCGAATAAACGGAATGCATATGTATGGCTCCGACGTATTCGTACATCTCAAATCCCTATTTTAAGAGTAAAAATATAGATAGAAATCCCGTTCAATAAAAGACTTAAAAATTGTCAGGTTTAAAAAAAGAAAAGGTACCCGCTTTGGATACCTTTTCAAATCGAAAGTTATTACTACTATTTAAGGAATAGAATAGCTCAATGAAAGATAAGCAAAAGTAGCTCCGGTTCCACCAATATTGGCAAATCCCTGGCGTAAAACGTCTTCATTGACTGTAGCATCGAGTGAGAAGTTATCCAGCCTGAAGCCAACTCCGACAGTAGCACCACCTCCCGCAAAACCGTTAGGTCCTAAAAATGACGTAATTATTCTTTCATTAACTGTTGTTGTAGTTGCCGCTGTTTCGGTCGAAGTTTTTATCGTAAAAGCAAGATAACCGAATCTTGCAACAAACCAATCATTCATATTCCATTCAACACCAAAATTCCAAACAGGAAATACAAAGTAGGAAGTGGTTAACTCAGGTGTTGTAGTAGTTGAACTTCGGGTAGTAGAGAATGTCGCCAAACCGGGTCCGCCGGCAAGCAAAAAATCACCAACCTGGTAATTACCACCAATACCGAATGAAATAAGAGTAGCAGAAGGTAAATCAGATGAAGTGCCTGCTACGTCTCTTGTGCCGGATGCAGTAAGAAATGAAGCAGTGGGGACAAAACTCAATTTTGAGGAATACGAAAAAAACGCTCTTGCATTAACACCGATAATTGTCTGTGAGAATTCAGTTTTATTTCCGGTTGCGGGCTCAAAACTCGTGCTTGGAAGAATAACAGAAGCACCTAAATCGAGCATAAAATTACCGCCAAGCTTTGCTACAAGTCCGGCATTAAATCCAATTTGAGATGCCGAACCTATTGAACCGTTACCAGTAGCAGGCGTGGTTTCATTTGTAGTTGAAGCATAAGCAACCCCAAAACCAAACACCAAATTACCGGATTTATATGAACCTAATAACTCAATATTATTATTTAGGTTAACAACAGAACCAGTTCCTATAACAGCATTGATCTGGTCAACTAATCCTCCCGGATCTAACCTTGCAATCGAGACACCTGTAAAATCATTTCTGGTTAATATACCTCCAAGTGTTAAACCACCACCAACATGAAAGTTGGCAGAAATAAATTGTCCTACACCACCGGAAGAAAAAGCACCGGCTGAAGATCCCAAATCACCAAACAGAAAATTCGGATAATAACCAGCCCAGGCTGGGTTTGTAACCGTTCCATAAGGGTCTACTATGTAGGGATTATTTCCCATACCAGCTAACCTGGCAAAGCCGCCTGTTTGTTTGTATTGAGCGAATGCGCTTGCCCCTATTAGAATTGAAATTACGAGTATAAATGTATACTTACGCATTATTTTACTCCATTAGTTGTTAATAAATACCCTCTTCTGTTTACTTGTATGAAAAGATGAAACTTCATTGAGTTCCCCCTTAAGGAGTATATTTTTATCATATCGCCTCCAAAATAATGATAATAAACTCTGTGCGGGAAAAGAAAACGTTGCCCGCAACCGGGGCTAAACTATTATATTGTTGTTACATTGTCAACAAAAATATGACGAGCAGGGAAAATTATTTAACGCCCGAGAAAGTAAATATTCTATCATATTTGCTTTATAAATAATTAAAACTTAAATTTTCTTCCAATCCTCTTTTCCTGATGATACATTTATGAAAAATAACAGACTGTCAAAATTTATCGGCTACCGGAATAATAAGTTGGTTGAAAAAGAAATAGGCGGAACCGTTTATAATAAAAACTCATATTTAAGTTTTGTTAAATATGACAACCTAACACATTCCAAAAATCAATTTATCTCATATATTGATAAAGATGAATTTCATAATGAAAATTTTGCGGGACTCTGGCATACTCATCCCGGCAGATCGTTTCCGAGCCCGCAGGATATTTTTCAATTACTGAAAGTCAACGTTTTATTTCGAAAGAATTTTCTGATGATAATTTTCGGAAGAAAAAGTTATTCTATTGTAAAATTTAAATTTTTAGTATTCCCTAAAATCACTTTTAAATTATACGGTTCTGGATTCTTTAATCCTGAAAAAGAATTTCCCTTAACTCTATCCCCCGAATACTTCAAATGATATATAAAAAATTTATTTCTGAATTATACCAGACTTTTGAGCAAATAGATATCTACAAGCTTTTTAGGGAGTTTCATAACCAGCCTGAATTGGTTGCTGAAAAAATTCTTAAGGAGATCTCCGGGGAGAAGGCAAAAAAAATGTTCAGGGAAGAAATTGACTATATAATAGAAAACGAGTTAAAAGATTTCGAAAATATTTTGTCTATCCTTCGTAAAAAAGAGGAAATTATCTATTATGAACGGAGTATTGCTGCATTGTCCTGTGTACTTGTATTTTGGATGTGGGATAAAAAGATAAAACTTCCGGATGAATCGCTTTCCAGAATTATCGAAAGTATTTTACTCGGGACTCTCGGTTACAGGATAATTGACATGTATGATGACAGTGGAATGATGGGCTCAGAAGTAATTTATGTAGGCAACTACCTGATTCACCTGCACGAGAAAATCGTTATTGAGGTTTTTGGCGCAGAAGATTCCCTGGAAGTAGTAAACAAATACTTCAAATTGTATGCTGAAGTAGAATTTGCGGAAAAGAAAAACAGGTGGATAGGCTGTCCTTTTAGCTGGGAAGATCCTTTAAAGTTAGGATATAAAGCCGCTCCTTTCTTTTCAATTATGGAATCTCTTGGAAAATTAAACGGAATGACGGAAACCCAATTAAAAAATCTTCAGACAGGAATGACAGCATTTGCTGCAGTATTACAAATGCTCGACGATATTTCCGATGCAAAAGACGACTTAAGCAACGGTATTGAATCCTTAGTAATGTCTGGCTTCTATAAAGCTCATCCCAGGGGAACTGTTATTACAGAAGTCCTGGTAGAGGAATTTCTAAATCAGGAAGGGCTTTTAAAATTCTATGAAACAACCGATAATCTTTTTAGCATATCAAGAAATTGCTTCAAAGAAAATAAAGATGATCTCTTGCTTCTTTGTACTGAACTGTATAATTTAAACTTTAATAAGAATATAGAAGTAACCTAAACCCATGGAGGCATAATGAAAGGTCTCAAACCGGTAACATTGGCTATAAGTAAAAAGAATAAGTCCTTTAAAAAGGAATTTGATAAAAAAAAGGACAAAGAGAAAATCAAAATTAATTTTAAAACCGGGCCTTGGTACGGTTGGTGGGGTTTTTGATAATTCCCAATACGTTTAAATAAACTATACAATTTTTAAAAACGTATATTTAAGCCGGCAAACATTCTCCCGGATGTTCTGTTCTTTTCATAAATGCCTTCATAAGAAACTGAAAGCGATAAAGTTCTGTTGAACCTTGTTGAAATATCAACAGAAATAATATTTTGTATTGAAGTAAATGTTGATTTAGTAAGCTCGTACTCAGACCTTCTATAACCGAGGGAAAGATCAATATTATTGTTAAAGAGATATTTCGTTAACCTTATCCCTGCCTTGTTTCATGCTATCTATAAAACTCTTATAAAACACCCGGCTTAAACTTCGTATTTACTTATAACTTTTTTAACGAACCTTCTGCAAGCTTAGCTTCATCCGAGCCAGGATAATTTTTAACTAATTTTTCCCATTGAGCTTTTGCTTTTTGTTTATCACCGCTTGAAGCTGCAATTGCACCAAGGTTATAAATTGCCTGGGTATTATCAGGCTCATATAAAAGAATCTTGCTTATTACTTCCTCCGCCTTCTCATAATTTTTCTTGTTGTAGTAAATATATGCGAGAGAAAAAAGAATATCACTGCGTCTCGGATTTATATTCAGAATATTATAATAATATTTTATTGCTTCGTCGGGATGATGGGCAGAAGCAAGAAAATCGGCATACTCTTTCATCTTTAATGTATCTTTAGGATTTTCTTCTACAGCCTTTTTAAGCATCTCGAGCCGATGTTTAATTTCAGAAGAAACATTCCCTTTTCCCGGAGGCGCCTGCATCTGATCCTTTAATCCCTTGTGAACATCGTCGTCAGGCATTTGATTGGTGCTAATATTTCCCGGTATGTCAGAATCATTCTTGGAAGTGAAGAAGACAAGAAACATAATTGCCAGAACTACAACACCGGTATAGATATATAAAGGTTTTATTTTCATTCTATTCTCATAAAAAATTCATTTATAACTTTGATCAGAAAACGTACACTTTATGCAAATTCTTTGTCACATCATAAAAACCAAAATAAATATAAATCTTTTCGTTGGAAGTAGTAAAGCCTTCTCCAGCTATGGGAACAAATCAGGTTGGATTTATGTTCTCAATTCAGACATGAAATTATTCAATTACTTCTGTAAGTGTCGTAAATTTTGTAGAGTTGCTTTTTTGCATATCACTTAGTTTATTCAACAGAATACTTATTCTTTCATTCTGATTATCATCGAAGTTTTCGTAAGCTTCGAGTGAATTAAAAGTGTACAATTCTTCAAAATGATTCTGTTTTCCTTTTACTTCGTAAACAGCATAATTCTCTAAACCGTCTGCCTTAAGCAAAGTTTTTAATTCCCTTGCCAGAGTAAGATACTCATCCCTTCTGGTTTCTTCTATCTCGTATTGAATAATAAATATGACTTTGGACATTTAGACTCCAATAATTATGAAAAAACTTTTTCCGAAATTTCTCCCCTGAATGTAACTTTTGCCGGACCTGTAAGTGAAAGTCCTTTAATCTGATTTTCCTGAAAAACAAAATCTACAATTAATTCATCTCCGCCTCTCGTTATTAGATTCACCGGCGAATGAATTCCATATTTCAAGAAAGCAATAACAGCAGATGCAGCGACCCCTGTACCGCAGGCAAACGTCTCATTTTCAACACCACGCTCATAAGTTCTTATATATACTTTATTATCTTTAATCATAATAAAATTAACGTTTGTTCCACCGGGTGAAAACTCTTTTAAATACCTTATTTCTTTCCCGATTTCAAAAACAGGAACATCATCTAAATTTGTAATCGTTCCAGTTTGATTTTTTAATATATTATTAATATTAATAACAACGTGAGGCGAACCTGTATCTAAATAACTTGCATTCAGCAACTGATTATATGCATTAATACTAATATTTAATTCCAGATCTTCAATATCGTTAAAAAAGAATTTTATCTTTTCATCATTAATTAATTTTCCTTTATATTCTTTCCCATTCGATATAAAATTAACATCTTCACTTTTTAACCTGCCTGTAGTTTCGGCAAATCTTATTGCACAACGTGAACCATTTCCGCACAAAGACCCCGTTGAACCATCTGCATTAAAATACTCCATTAAAAAGTCATATTTTCCATTGTCAGAAATCGTAATGATTCCATCTGCGCCTATTCCATTCCGGCGGTCGCACAATTTTTTTATTATTTCCGCATCGAGCTTTAAGGCAGGATAATCTTTCTTATCAAAAAGAATAAAATCATTTCCTGCACCGCTCATTTTTACAAAAGAAATACTTTTCATAGCATTGGTTAATTTAGCGGAATATTGAATGCGTTTCAATGTTTTTTCTTGTGGTAAGGTTAATAGAACGTTATTTTTTGAATAGCTATAAGTGGTAGTTAATAGAATTTGTAAAAGAATCGCCAAAAAGTAATTCGAACTTCTACCTTAACAATTTCTTTTCTTAGTCTTTAATCATTCCTGCACCAGCCGTAATATTGCTGTTTTCATCTATCAATATAAAACCGCCGTTAGCACGGTTTCTTTTGTAGCCATCAAAACTCAATGGTGAAGCAGTTTTAATTTTTATTTCGCATATATCGTTAAGATTTACGGAGTCTATTTCTTTTAACTTATCCAATGTATTTACATCAACTTTGTAATTAATATTTTTTACAACACATTTAACTAACCTGCTGTTATGCTGAAGAAAATACTTATTCCCTTTTTTTAAAGGTCTTGTATCCATCCAGCATACGACGGCTTCAAAATCTGTTGAGACTTTTGGCTTATTATCTTTTTTAACTATTACATCTCCACGGCTTACATCAAAATCATCCGATAAATGTAGAATAACCGACATTGGAGCGAAAGCTTCTTCAACATCTTTTCCAAATATTTCTATTGCTTTAATAGTTGAATTAAAACCTGAGGGCATAACAAAAACATCATCGCCTTTTTTAAAAATGCCGCTAATTATTTTACCTGCATATCCCCTGTAATCGTGATAACCATTATTACCGGGGCGAATCACCCATTGCACCGGGAATCTTGAAAAGTTTAATTCACTGCCTGTTTTTACCTGCACCTCTTCAAGGTAATGCAATAAACTTTTTCCTTTATACCATGGCATCCTATCTGATTTTTCAACAACGTTATCGCCAACAAGAGCACTGACAGGAATGAATTCTATTTCTTTTAAGTCAAGTTTTGAAGCAAATGTTCTGTATTCTTCAACTATTTGGTTAAAAATAGTTTCTGAATAGTCTATAAGATCCATTTTATTAACACAAATGACGAGGTTGTGTATTCCAAGCAGGGATGAAATTATCGAATGCCTTCTTGTTTGCTCTGTAACACCGTTTCTTGCATCGATAAGAATAATGGAAAGATTAGAATTGGAAGCGCCGGTAACCATATTACGCGTGTACTGGAAATGCCCGGGTGTATCTGCAATTATGAATTTTCTTTTTGATGTTTGGAAATATTTATAAGCAACATCGATTGTGATCCCCTGTTCACGTTCGGCACGCAAACCATCGGTAAGCAGTGAAAAATCTATTTCACCATTTCCATTATTCTTCGTTGATTTTTTAATAGCCTCCAACTGATCGGACAAAATTGATTTGCTGTCATATAAAAGTCTTCCGATCAGTGTGCTTTTACCGTCATCCACACTTCCCGCAGTGGTAAATCTCAGTATATCCATCAAAAATATCCTGCTTTTTTCCTGTCTTCCATTGCTGCTTCGGAGGTTTTGTCATCAAGTCTTGTTTCACCTCTTTCGCTTGTTCTTGAAAGTTTTAGTTCATTAATAACATCATCAATTGTACCGGCATTTGATTCAACGCCTGCAGTGCATGTCATATCCCCTACAGTCCTGAATCTTACCTTTTTATTTGTAATAATATCGTCATCACTAAGATTAATATATTCAGATAGAGCCAGTAACTGCCCGTCTCTCACAACACAATTTCTTCCATGCGCAAAATAGATTTCGGGCAATTGAATATTTTCTCTCTTTATATAATTCCACACGTCAAATTCAGTCCAGTTGCTTATTGGAAAAACCCTGACATTTTCTCCGTAGTTAATTCTGCCGTTATAAATACTCCATAATTCGGGTCGTTGTAATTTGGGATTCCACTGTCCAAATTCGTCTCTTATTGAAAAGACTCTCTCTTTTGCGCGTGCTTTTTCCTCATCTCTCCTTGCCCCGCCAATACAAACATCGAATTTGAATTCTTCAATAGTATCCAATAAAGTATATGTTTGAAGTGCATTCCGGCTTGCATTTTTTCCTTTTGATTCTTTTAATCCTCGCTTTTTAATAGTGTCTTCGACATTTCTTACGATTAATCTTTCACCTAATTTGGAAACAAGTTTATTACGGTATTGAAGCACTTCAGGAAAATTATGCCCTGTATCTATGTGAACTAAAGGAAAAGGAAATTTACCCGGTCGGAAGGCTTTTTCCGCAAGGCGAACTAGAGTAATCGAATCTTTTCCGCCTGAGAATAAAAGCGCCGGTCGCTCGAATTGTCCTGCTACTTCGCGAAGTATATGAATCGCTTCAGCTTCAAGTATATCGAGATAGCTTAAGAAATATTTTTCCATTTTTTACCATAATTGTTTAAGAAAAAATTATCCCGCATGCAGTCCACATTCTTTTTTTGTATTATCTTCCCACCACCATCTTCCTGCTCTGAAATCTTCACCTTCTATAACAGCACGCGTGCAGGGAGAACAGCCGATACTAACAAATCCTTTATCGTGTAAAAGATTATACGGAACGTTGTGTTTCTTTATATAGTCTTTAACTTTTTGTGTACTCCAATCAAGCAAAGGATGAAACTTAAAAACCCGGTGTATTTCATCCCATTCAATTTTATTCATTTCCTGCCTGGTGACTGAATGTTCTGCCCTGATACCTGTAATCCAGGCTTGCATTCCCGCCAGTGCTCTGTTTAAAGGCTCAACTTTCCTGATAAAGCAGCATTCTTTCCTGTTTTCAACTGAACCGTAAAAACTGAAAGGTCCTTTTTCATTAACAAGATTTTCAACAGAATCATTTTTAGGAAAATATATTTGAATCTTTTTATCATAAAATTCGTTAGTCTTATTCAAAACAGAATAAGTTTCATTAAACAGCCTGCCTGTATCAATTGTGAAAATACGTATCGGAAGATCATTAGAATAAATTATATCCGTTATCACCTGGTCTTCCAGACTTAGACTTGTTGAGAAAACAATTTTGTCTTTAAATTTCTCCGAAAGAAGGAGTAATGATTCTTCTACCGGTTTATCATCAATTAACTTTTTTATTTCGTTGAGTCGAACTTCATTCATAATTTGTTTTTTCTTATCTGGATTTCTCAAGTGCCTGAGTTATATCTTCAATTATATCATTCACATTTTCCAGTCCAACAGAAACCCTGATTAAACCCGGAGTTATTCCAACTGCCGCTCTCTCCTTTTCCGTAAGCTTTGAATGAGTAGTTGAAGCAGGATGTGATACAATTGTTCTTGTATCTCCCAGGTTTGCAGACAATGAAGCAACCTGCAGAGAATCCATAAATTTTTTTGCCTGTTCGTATCCTCCTTTAACTGAAAAAGTTATAATTCCTCCTCCAAGCTTCATTTGTTTCCTTGCTAATTCATATTGAGGATGCGAGGAAAGAAAAGGATACTTTACAAAATCCAGTTCCGGATTACCTTCAAGATGTTTTGCAATAGCCAAAGCATTTTCAGAATGTTTTTCCATCCTGACTGAAAGAGTTTCTAAGCTTTTGGAAAGTATCCAGGCGTTAAAAGGAGAAAGCGCCGGACCTGTTTGTCTTGCAAAGAATTTAATTTCAAGTATTAATTCCGACCTTCCAACAATAATACCTCCAAGAACTCTGCCTTGTCCGTCAATAAATTTTGTGGCAGAATGAGTTATTAAATCGGCTCCATAATCCACTGGTGTTTGAAGAGCCGGTGTAGCAAAGCAGTTATCTACATTCAGAATTAAATTATGTTTGCTTTTCAGCTTTCCAAGAAATTCAAGATCAATTATTTCAAGTCCCGGATTTGACGGCGTTTCAATAAAGATCATTCTGGAATTTTGATTAATTGCTTTCTCCCAATTTTCAGGTTTATCTGCATCAACGTAAGTATGAGTAATACCCCATTTAGGTAAAATTTTGGTTAGCAGTTGATGCGTTGAAGAAAACAAAGATCTCGATGCAATGATATGATCGCCGGATTTTAGCAGCGCACCAAACCCTGAAAATACTGCCGCCATTCCTGATGCAAAAGCAACACCTGCTTCAGCATTTTCAAGCGCACACATCTTTTCAATAAATTCGGACGTATTTGGATTTGAAAAACGTGAATAAACATCACCTTCGATTTCTTCTGCAAATAATGCCCTTCCCTGTTCTGTGTCATCAAACAAGAAGCTTGAAGTTAAATATAAAGGCACCGAGTGTTCTCTGTTTTGAGATCTTTCAGCCTGAATTCTTATTGATCGTGTTTCTTTTTTATTCATAAAAATTAAAAACCAATTGTATAGATATTTCTGAGACTTAAAATAATGACTAAAACACCTACCAGAATCATCATAGTTTTAACAGGAACTTTACCTGCTGCTTTTGCAGCAAACGGTGCAGCTATTGTTCCTCCAACAATTAACCCAATTATTATCTGCCAATGGGTTAATCCTATAAAAGTTATAAAGGCAGCAGAGCTCGTTAATGCCACAAAAAACTCAGCAAGATTTACAGAGCCAATTGTTTTTAAAGGATGATTACCTCTTGCAATTAAGGTTGATGCTACAATCGGTCCCCAGCCTCCCCCTCCAACTGAATCGAGAAAACCACCGGCTCCAGCTAATGGAATTATATGCTTCACTTTATTCTTTCTTTTTTCATTCTTAAAAGTTTTCCTGATTATTATAATTCCAAGTATAAGTGTGTAAGAAGCAACAACAGGTTTAACAAGGTAGTTAAGCTCGGATAGTGAAGAGAGAACGAAAGCTCCTGCAGCAGCTCCCAATACGCCTGGTAAAACGAGTTTCTTAAAAAGCTTGCTGCTCACATTGCCAAATTTCAGGTGACTTAAACCCGACGCCCCGCTTGTAAATATCTCGGAAGTGTGCACACTTGCACTTGCAGCAACAGGAGGAATTCCAAGGCTTAAGAGGAAAGTTGTTGCACTAACTCCATAAGCCATTCCCAATGCTCCGTCTATCATCTGGGCTATAAAACCTGCCAAAACGAACCAATGAAAATTTGAATCGGAGGATGAATAAAGTTTTTCAATAAAATCTTCAACAAAAGTAAAAGAAATATTCTGGAAGATTAAATGTCCAATCACCATCAGAATGATTGACAGAGCGGCATAACCCAGGTAAAATTTTAGTTTAGATTTTTTCTTCGGCTCTTTTACAAGAACAGATGTAATATTATTTAACTCTTTTACTTTCTCCGAAAAATTTCCGTTTAACCTCTTTCTTATTTGAACAAGATTATCAAGAACATTTTCCATTTCATCAGGGATAGCATTATTAAGAACCTCTTTCAATCTTTTTGCTATGGTCGGTGACTTGCCATTTGTAGATATAGCAAGTTTAATACTTCCTTTCTGCACAATCGAGCTTAAATAAAAGTCGCACAAATCCGGAGTGTCGACCACATTTATTAAAATTCTTTTTTTCTTTGCTTCTTCTTTTATTACCCTGTTTAATTCTTTGTCGTTCGTTGCGGCAATAATCAAATCTTTGTTTTCCAAATCTTCAGGCAAGAATACCCGTTTAATAATTTTTAAGTTTTTGTATCGATCTGCCAAAAACCGAATCCCACTATTTATCGAGGGAGCTACTAATGTAACTTTTGCTTCGGGACTATTATTTAAAACTGCAGTTAATTTTTCAAGTCCAACAGAACCGCCACCCACAATGAGAGTATCGAGTTCGGACAACTTTAAAAACACCGGGAACAGATTATTCGTATCTGTTTTCATATTCTTTATTTCAGGTTCCGATACTAACATTTCTATTTATTTTTAATTTCTTTGAAGTAAAGTTTCACTAAATATCCCGGCTGCTCTTTGATGAAGTGAAACAACTTCACCAATAATTATAACTGCCGGCGAACTTAAATTATTTTCCTCCGCTATCTTTACTAGATCCTTCACTTTTGAAATTCCTATCTTTTCATCTACTAATGATCCATCCTGAATAATTGCTGCGGGCGTTTCAGCTTTATCTGCATTTATAAAAACCGTAGCAATCTCTTTTAGTTTTCTCATCCCCATTAAAATTATTACTGTCGCATTTGATTTCGCAGCATAGTAAATATCTTTTGATAGTGCACCTTCCGAAGTCGTCCCCGTAATAACCCAGAAACTTTCGCTTACGCCTCTTTTTGTCAGAGGAATTGCTTGTAATTCCGGAACCGCAATTGAACTTGAAATACCGGGAATTACTTCAACTTCAATATCGAATGCCTCAGCATAGGCAAGCTCTTCGTGCCCTCTCCCGAAAACAAAGGGATCTCCGCCTTTTAACCGGACTACGTGTCCGTATGTTAATGCGTACTCCACAATCATTCTATTAATTTCTTCCTGGGTATAAACGTGTAAGCCTGCTTTCTTTCCGACAAAAATTCTTTTTGCTTCTTTCCGTGTGTACTTGAGCAATTCGGTATTTACTAATGCATCGTATAAAATTACATCTGCTTCACCCAATACTTTTATTCCTTTTAACGTTATAAGTTCCGCATCGCCAGGTCCCGCACCCACGAGAGTTAGCTTAGGTAGTATTTTGTTGTTAATATTTTCCATAGTCTTTTTTATGATCTTATTAATTGGTTTTTACTTCATGTAAAATTTCTGATTCCCTGTATGTTTTTGCCCTGGAAAGAAAATCTTTTGCTTCATTTAAATATTTCTCGGCGAATTCTTTCCGGGGTTCATTTTGATTTATTTGAAAAACAAGAGTTTTAAAATCTGTTTCGAATGAGAAGAAATCTTTATTTGCAAAATGATCATTAAAATTAACTATTATTGCATGCTGGGTAGTACAACTAACATCTTCCGAAAGAAGAAGCGCTTTTGCCGCATTAACAAAAACAGAATAACTATGATAAATAGAATCTGCAAACGCCTGATTGTCAAAAGTTTCCGTTGCCCAGCCCAATTTTTCTTCGGCATCATAAAGAAGAGTTGCAACCAGATCGATTATAACACCCGCACATTCACCAACTCCAACGTGAGTTTTGAATTCCTCTTTATCTCCCCAATCAGTGTAATCGGAATTCCGGATTGTAGATAAGTCAATCAAATATTTTAATAGTTGTTGAAAGTAATTTTTCCCCCGGCGATCATAGTAACTATTAAAATATTCTCCTTCCAAAGAATTTTTTTCATAATCATTAAGAAGTGTTCTTAAGGCATCGGGAACTCTTTTACTTGGGAGTTTAATAACTCTTTCGGCAAATCTCCCCTCTCCATTTCCCAGGTTCCCGCCACCAAGCATTAATTGTAACGCAGGTAAAACTCTGCCGTTATTTTTAATAGAACTGCCGTGGAAACCTATGTTCGCTAATCCATGTTGTCCACAGGAATTCATACAACCGCTTATTTTAATTTTAATATCATTATTGAAGATTAAATCGGGATACTCTTCCTTCATTACCCTCTCAAGCTCCTCCGAAATCGAAGTACTATCCGAAATACCGAGGTTGCAGGTATCTGTCCCGGGGCAGGCGGTGATATCGATTGTGCTGTCAAAACCGGGATCTGCCAAACCCAGATTTTTAAGCTCCGTGTAAAAAAGCGGAAGAGTTTCTTTTTTTATAAACCTTAATATGAATCCCTGGTTAATTGTAATCCTTATATCATCTGCAGCATAATTTTTAACAAGGTGAGCTAATTTTCTGGCTGTATCTGTTGTTAAATTCCCAAGCAGCACTTTTATACGGATACCATAAAATCCCTTTTGTTTCTGCTCGAATACATTTGTCTTTAACCATGTATTGTATTCTTTATCATCAATTTTTATTTCCTTTGGTTTGGGATATTCCGGTAGAATCGGTTCAGGCAGTATATATCTGTCAACCTTATAAGTTTTATTTTTAAGCGCCGAATGTTCTTCCCCAACAAGTTTAATAAACTCATCAAACCCGTTTTTATTTATTAAAAATTTTAAACGTGCCCTGTTCCTGTTTGTTCTTTCTCCATGCCTGTCAAAAACCCTGACTATTCCTTCGATAAAAGGAATTATCGAATCCTCATGAAGAAATTCATAAGCAAGCTTTGCGTGATGCGGCTGTGAACCAAGACCGCCGCCTATTACAACTTTGAAACCTCTTACCTCTTTCCCATCCTCATATTTTATTTTGGGTATAAGCCCTACATCGTGTATGAATGTGTAATTGGTATCTTCTTCGCTTGAGGAAAATGCAATTTTAAATTTTCTTCCCATCTCCTGGCAGATAGGATTCCTAAGAAAATATCCAAATGTTTCATAAGCATAAGGAGATACATCAAAAGGCTCTTTAGGGTCTATCCCTGCAACTGAGGAAGCCGTAATATTCCTGACTGTATTTCCGCAAGCTTCCCTTAGAGTAATATTGTCTTCCGCAAGCTTTGCCCATAATTCCGGAGTTTTATCGAGACTTACAAAATGAATTTGTATATCCTGCCTGGTAGTTAAGTGAAGATTTCCAGTAGAATATTCATCTGAAATATTTGCAATCCTGAGAAGCTGTTTTGCAGTAAGCCGACCAAATGGTAGTTTAATACGTACCATCTGAACACCTAACTGTCGCTGTCCGTAAACGCCACGTGCTAATCTTAAACTCCTGAACTTCTCTTCATCGATTGAACCATCACGGTAGAGTTTAATTTTTCTCTCGAGATCAAAAATTTCTTTTTGAACTACCGGGTTTTCTAATTCTGTTCTAAAACTTTGCATATTTTAGCCTCTTAAATTTTTTAAAACAAAAAAGCCTTTCTCATCTGGAAAGGCTTCGTCTTAAACTCTGATCTTATATACTAAAGACCAAGTGAGCCTTTCCATAAGGAACACATCATACAACAGCACATACATTTATTTATAAAATTGGTCTTCATAGTTTCGCAATAAAATAAAAAAGGTCTTTCACTTTTTTTTGTTTTGAAAGACCTTTTAAAAACTTGTTTTATGTAATTATCAAATGTCTTTCAACATATTAAACAACAGCTACAGCACATCATAGTGCAACAGTTTATGTTTAATATGTAAAGACTTTTCTTCAATCGTCTTGTTGAGTTAATTATTGTTGACGAACCTTATATGTGAATATAACTATTTTTTAAGCTTATGCAAGCAAAACCTCAGCATTTTCCCACAAAAAAAGATTTGAGAGAATATATATGCAAACCTTTGAATAATTTATTTAAGAAATTCATATACATTAAATTACCTAAACTGAAATTTCTTTTAATTGTGAAAGGAGTAAATCCTCTCCGGCAAAACCATTATTTACAAATTTCACTTCATTTTCTCCTGAAGAAATAATTGCAGTAGCCGGAACAGTCTTTATGTTAAGTTTTTTAACGATACTTTCTTCATTTAAAGCATTAAAAGAAACCAAATTGAAATCGCTGTAAGTTTGTTTCAGCTTCGATAATGCAGGATTCTGCATACTGAAACATTGCACGCATTGTTCTGTCCAGAAATAAAGAATAGTTGGTAAATTGTAGTTAATAGCATTTTGTCTAATAGAAATATCTGACAGAATATTAATTACACCCTGCGGTTTGCTGATCAGGAATCTTCTGAAAAGAAAAAACGTTCCTGCTAATACTACCAATAAAATTAAGAGTCTTTCAAACATGCTGTTTTCCCGAATAAAGAATTCTGAGTTTACTTAGCTGGTAATAGATAAAGCATCCTACACAGAAATTTATCGTAAGATTAATAAAAGCAAGAGCAACAACTATTATTGATAAAAGCCAGCCTATAAAGTATTGATCTGTAAAATTCAGTAACAAAAATGATATTACCAGAACTACTCCGCCTAAACCCTGTGCAAAAAGATGAGGAGTATTGGACTCATTTACAATTTGTGGTTTTATTATTCCCAATAGTTTAACAATATAAAAATATGTCAGCTTAAAAAGTCCGGCTTTAGGAAAAAAAGTGCCTGTCAACATCACAATTGAAACCAAAGACACTAACCAGTTCAGGTCAAAAAGAAAAGCGAGGGACACTAAAACAACAATAGCTCCCTGGTTAAATTTTAATGATGATCTGTCCAATTTTTCTTCTCTTGATTTACCATTATCTAAATTATTTACTGACATTTCTTATTCTTTACTAAAATCATCGAATGACGTAATTAATACCTCGGCATGCTTTTATCAATCCTCTGAGCCCAGGCATCTATTCCTCCAACGAGATTTTTAACTTTTTTAAATCCGGCTTTGCGCAGAAAGTCAACGGCTCTTGCACTTCTTCCACCCACTTTGCAATAAGCAACAATTTCTCTTGAAGAATCAAGTTCATTCATACGATTAGGAAGATCATTCAGAGGAATTAAATACCCGTTATTAATGTTATTGATTTCATATTCATGCGGTTCCCTCACATCCAGCAGAAAAATGTCTTCTTCGTTATCTATTTTTATTTTCAGATCCTCAACGGATATTCTATCAACATTCACATCTCTTCCATCTTCATAAGCAATTCCGCAGAATTGCTGATAATCAATTAGTTCGTGAATAGTCTGGTTCTTACCGCAAATTGGGCAGTCCGGATTTTTATGAAGCTTGAGTTCTCTTGTCTTGAATTTAAGAGCATCAAAAAGTATTAGGCGTCCCACCAATGAATCGCCTGCGCCTATAATTAATTTAATAGCTTCCAAAGCTTGCAGTGATCCTATAATGCCGGGAAGAACACCAAGAACCCCACCTTCAGCACAACTTGGAACTAAACCCGGAGGCGGAGGGGTGGGATATAAACACCTGTAGCAGGGTCCATTCTTCGAATCAAAAACTGTTACCTGTCCCTCAAAACGAAATATACTTCCATAAACGTAAGGCTTACTCAGAAGAACGCATGCATCATTCACCAAATAACGTGTTGGGAAATTGTCTGTACCATCAACTACAAGGTTGTAATCTTTTATAATCTCCAAAGCGTTTTCCGAGTTCAACATGGTTTCGTAGGTTTCAACCTTAACATTCGGATTTATCTCTTTTATTTTTTCCTTAGCAGATTCAAGTTTCGGCCTGCCGACATCGCTGGTTCCATGTAAAAGCTGTCTTTGAAGATTCGTTTCATCGACAACATCAAAATCAACTATACCGAGTTTCCCGACACCTGCTGCTGCGAGATACATTCCCAAAGGAGAACCTAAACCACCCGCACCGATCATTAAAACGCTTGCAGCTTTTAATTTCTTTTGCCCTTCCATTCCAACCTCAGGCATTATCAAATGCCGGCTGTATCTTAATATCTCTTCGTTGGAAAGACGAACATTTTTTTCTTTTACTTTAGTTTCTATTTCCTCAGCAACGGCAACGGAACCGCCGGCAATAGATGGAACTATGCTGATAACATCAGTTTCCTTTATTTCGGTTTTCTCATTCTGGAGATAGCGTATATCTTCATCATTAACGTAAATATTAATATAGCTTCTCAGGCTTCCCCTTTCATCGAAAAGATGCTTCTTTAATTGAGAATATTTCTCAGCAACATTATTTAACACTTCACCGGCAGTTCTTCCATCTACTTCTACAGAGTCCGTTTTCTCCGCGTAAGCTCTTAATGGTGTGGGGATCATCACTTTAACGGGCATATTTTATCTTTCCTTCTATAAGTCTTTGTTAAAAAATAATTTCACTTTTTAATACTGAAGTTTTTTCTTCACTATTAATCACTTTCATTTTCTGATTATCGAATTCCGATCTGTCTTCCTTTAGTATCCAGGAAGTTAAATTATTTGCTTCTCCCTTGTTGATAGAAACAATTATATATATGAACCAGGGCAACGCATGATCTATATCGAACTGCGAGGGCTGAGCAGGATGATCGGGATGGGAATGATAAAAACCGAGCAGCTCAAGATTCCTTTCCTTAGCTAATTTTTCAGCTGACCTGTATTGAGCAGGAGTTATCAAAAATCTATTCTGGCGACTTTCTTCTTTTTCATTTTCAAATTCAAGAATATCAAGGATTGACCTGCTCTCATCGCTATAATTGCCGAAAAGTGCACCGCAACATTCCTCGTTGTACGTTTCTTCTCCATGAATTTTTATCCTGTTAAGAAGATCGCCGGATATTTCGATCATAATTCATCCCAGAATTTTTCACTCAAATATTTTTTCCCATCATCAGGAAAAACTGTAACAATTATTCCAGATTCCAATTCCTGTGCTAATCTTAATGAGGCTGCCATTGCAGCACCGCTTGAAATACCGACAAAAAGTCCTTCTTCACGGAGAAGCTTTTTTACCATTTCATAAGATTCAGTTGTCGATACTTCAATTGTTTTATCAGATAGACTCTCATCATAAATACCGGGAATAATAGCTGTTGGAAGATGTTTCAGTCCTTCTATTCCATGAAGCGGCGCATCCGGTTGGAACGAAACTGTTTGTATTTCGGGGTTGAGTTGTTTTAATCTTCTTGAAGTACCTACAAAAGTACCCGTTGTACCGAGACCTGAAACAAAATGAGTAACTCTGCCACCTGTTTGTTCCCAGATTTCGTTTGCAGTTTTTGTATGAGCCTGCCAGTTTGCCGGATTATTATATTGATCCGGATAAAAATAGATTTCCTTATTTTTTTCATAAATATCTCTTACGAGCTTTTGTGCACCATCTGTACCTTCGAGAGGATCGGTCAGAATTAGCTCGACTCCATACGCTCTCAATATTTTTTTTCTCTCTTCACTTGCGTTTGAAGGTAGGGCCAGTTTCACTTTGTATCCTTTTACCACAGCAATCAGTGCATAAGAAATTCCAGTGTTCCCGCTTGTAGCATCAATAATTACTTTCTCTTTCTTGAGCTCACCCGATTTCTCACCTTCAAGAATCATATTCAACGCTGCCCTGTCCTTTACTGATCCGCCCGGATTGTACCATTCAGCTTTAGCATAAATTTCCACATCCGGATTTATCCCTTTAGTTACTTTACTAATTTTCAGAAGCGGAGTATTTCCAATTCTGCTTAGTATTGAGCCATTCGAACTATTATCAATTCCGGATATTATATTATCACCTAAAACTCTAAAGTGATCCGGGCTATTTTTCACTAAACTATGTTTTCTCTTTGTAAGTGTTTTCATCTTTTTTCTTTAAAACAAAAAACCCGCTGTTTTTAGCAGCGGGTTTTTAATGTTTTATATCAAGATCTTTTAAGTATTAAAATTAGTTATACAATACCGCTGCTTGTGATAAGAAGGCATACAACAACAGCAACAACATGCTGCGGCAGAATATATGGTCTTACTATTCATTTTTTTAATTATAAAAATTTCTTCGTAAATATTATCTAATCCTGATAAAAAAGTCAAGTTTGAAATATCCCCACAAAAAATATGACTTCATCTACTAGGCTGATTCCTCTTTGTTTCTCAAAGCAAAATAAACATAGCCACTAAAAATGATTGTCATAACAATCTGGATATAAACAGGTGTCGCAAACAGATCTTCATCAAGAAGAGCAAAATTGAGGAGGAGAATTTTAATTATATAATAATAAACTTTACTTAATAAAATACTGAAAACAGCCACAAGAAATTTATTCGAGAAATTCTTAGATAACTGGTAAAACAGAAATACGTTTAGTAACAGTTCGGCAGTTATAAGCCCGGATTTTATCAATGAAGGATGAGCAGAAACCAAAAAAGAAAAAACAGGCAAAGTAATTGCAATCAGATAAGCATTAGTTCTGGATGTATGTATAACAGCAAGTATAATTACCAATCTCATAGGTTCAATTAAATAGACGGGGAAGCTAAGCAAGTGTGAAAAAGACGGAATCAGGTAAATAGCGGTAATAGCTAATAAATCAAAAATGTATGTTTTAATTCTACCTTTATCTATAAAAATGCTGTTTACGTTTTCCATCTTATATTTGCCTGTTTAATTAAACTGGATTTAATATAGCCCTTTTAAAATTATCTTTCAATTTATCTCTTACCTTCCCATCCAACCGCCATCGACTGTAACTACACTGCCATTTAAATAATTAGATGCATCGGAACAAAGGAATACTATGGTACCCATCAGGTCCTCCGGTTTACCCCACCGAGCAGCAGGAATCCTGTTCAGTATTGCCTGATTTCGAACGGGGTCTTCTCTTAATGCTTTTGTATTATCAGTAGCAATATAACCTGGAGCAATTGCGTTTACGGTAACGCCTTTTGAGGCCCATTCATTAGCAAATGCCATTGTAAGTTGTTTTATTCCTCCTTTAGATGCAGCATAACCGGGAACAAGAATTCCTCCCTGGAACGAAAGTAACGAAGCAATAAACACAATTTTACCATAGCCATTTTCAACCATTGCTTTGCCGATTTCCCTTGTAAGGACGAATTGAGCAGAAAGGTTTATCTCGATTACTTTATCCCAATATTCATCCGGGTGTTCAGCAATTGGTTTGCGAAGAATTGTTCCAGCATTATTTACTAAAATATCGATCCTTGGAAAATCGGATTTTACCTGTTCAATAAATTTGTAAAGATCTTTTCTATCGGAGAAATCACTAACATACGATTTGAATTTTCTCCCGGTTCTTTTTATCATTTTTTCCGTTTCTTCGAAGTTGCTTTCATACGAAACGCCGATAATATCTGCTCCTGCTTCAGCAAGTGCCAAAGAATAATACTGCCCTATTCCCTGGTTAGAGCCTGTAACAAGTGCAGTTTTACCCTTAAGAGTAAATTTGTCTAAAACCATTTTTTCTCCGTTATATTTCTAAAAAGTATAAGAAACACCCTGATCACTTTAGTTCTTTCATCTGTATATGATCCATATCATCGAACTCCTGGTTTTCACCACCCATAGCCCAGATAAATGAGTAGTTCCGCGTTCCGCAGCCGGCATGCATAGACCAGCTTGTTGATAACACAGCCTGCTGATTCCTGATAATAACATGGCGCGTCTCTGCCGGTTCTCCAAGTAAATGAAGAACAAATGAATCCGGTTTAAGATTGAAATACATATAAACCTCCGAGCGCCGCTGGTGAGTATGTGCGGGCATCGTATTCCAGACACTTCCGGATTCAAGCTCGGTTAATCCCATTACTAATTGACACGTTGGCATCGTACCGGGATGAATATATTTGTAAATAGTTCTCTTGTTGCATTCTTCATCTGAGCCTAACTTGACGGGCGTAGATTGAGAAAACTTTATATGTTTTGTGGAATACTCCGTATGCGCCGGGTAACTAACAAAATAGAACATCGCCGGTACTTTTGAATCGGAGCTTTTGAATTCTACATTTTTTGATCCACGCCCGATATAAAGAGCGTCCCTGTTATTCATCTCATAATTTTTCCCATCTATTTCAACCGAGCCTTCTCCTCCAATATTGATTACACCAATTTCCCGCCTTTCTGCAAAATATTCTGCCGACATCTCTTTCTTTGTCGCAACGAGCTTGAGAGTAATGCCGTAGGGAACTGCGGAACCGGTAATTGAACGATCTATATCAGAATAAACCATGGGAATTTTATTTTTTTCAAAAAGATCTTCGATCAAAAATGACTTACGTAATTCATCGGTTGTAAATTTTTTAAATCCATTTTGATCCGGCGCATAACGAACTTCCATTCTTCTTCTCCTATTAGTTTTTTTTCAATCTTTCTATAATTTATTAAACATTATATGTCGATGAAGCAGTTGTACCCCCGTGCCCGGTCCAATTTGTATGGAAAAACTCACCTCTTTGCTTATCAACTCTTTCATAAGTATGGGCACCAAAATAATCTCTTTGTGCCTGCAGCAGGTTTGCCGGTAGTCTCGAATTCCTGAAACCATCAAAGTAGTTTAATGCGGTGGATAATGCAGGAGTCCAAATGCCGTTTAATACTGCAGTAGACATTACTTTTCTCCACGATTCCTGTGAAGCTTCTATTTTTTCTTTAAAGAAAGGATCCAACAGCAAATTAGAAAGTGCAGGATTTTTATCAAACGCTTCTTTAATCTTTCCCAAAAATACTGAGCGAATTATACATCCGCCTCTCCACATTAAAGCAATGCCGCCATAATTTAAATTCCATCCGTATTCTTTTGCAGCATAACGCATCAAAACATAACCCTGTGCATAAGATACTATTTTGGATGCATATAATGCTTTCTTCAAATCATCAATGAACTGTTTTTTATCTCCTTCAAATTTCGGCTTTGGTCCGGAAAGAACCTTCGAAGCTGCGACCCTTTCATCCTTCAGCGCAGAAAGTGTTCTACCGTAAACCGCCTCGCCTATCAATGTTAAAGGCGCACCAATATCCAGCGATGCGAGCACGGTCCATTTTCCCGTTCCCTTTTGTCCTGCAGTATCAAGAATATACTCGACTAAAGGTTTTCCATTCTCCTTGAAGTTAAGTATATCTCTTGTAATCTCGATTAAGTAACTGTTCAATTCACCTTTATTCCATTCTTCAAAAACAGAATGCATTTCCTCATAGCTTAGACCAAGAAGGTCTTTCAGAATCTGGTAGGCTTCGCAGATAAGCTGCATATCGCCATACTCTATTCCGTTATGAACCATCTTTACAAAATGCCCGGCTCCGTTTTCACCAACCCAGTCGCAACAAGGTGTTCCGTCTTCAACTTTTGCCGCAATTGATTGAAAGATAGGCTTAACATGCTGCCATGCCTGGGGTGAGCCTCCGGGCATAATGGAAGGACCTTTTAATGCCCCTTCTTCGCCTCCGGAAACACCGGTTCCAATATATAATAAACCTTTTTCTTCCAGGTATTTTGTTCTTCTTGTTGTATCAGGAAAATGCGAGTTACCGCCATCAATTATAATATCGCCTTTTTCAAGATGAGGAATTATCAGCTCTATAAAATCATCCACAGGTTTGCCGGCTTTTACCATCAGCATAATTTTCCTTGGTGATTTTAAATTAGCCGTAAGTTCTTCAATTGAATGTGTGCCGATTATGTTTTTCCCTTTGCCCCTGCCGTTAATGAAGTTATCTACCTTACTTACTGTGCGGTTATAAACTGCGACAGTAAATCCATGACTTTCCATGTTCAATACAAGGTTTTCTCCCATCACAGCAAGACCAACTAATCCGATATCTGCTTTATTTCCCGCATTACGGGATTTCATTTCATTCAACATTTTTATATCTCCGTTTAGTATTATTCTATGAATTTATTTTTAAATGCCCATAAGCCTAAACCGGGATTGGAAATAAAAAATATTTCTTCCCCGCCGGGCATAGTGTTGTATCCGTCTTTTAATTTTTCAGGGTTATAAACTTTGCTCATCTCCTTTAAAGGTGCAAAGTTGAAGTTCACTCCTTCGATTTCTTCTCTTGAAATATTACCTGGACAATAAGTTATTTTAAACCTGTTCTCCGAAGAACCATGAATCAAATGTGCAGCAGCACTAAGATTATTTTTAAGATCATCATCTTTTTCAACAAATTCAAGAACCTCGGGAGTGGTAACGTATCCATATTTTCTAATCAACCTGTCAATCTCTTTATCCTCACCGAATTCCTTTAATCCCGGTGCAAGTACAATCAGTT
>Ga0209212_1001525_pt1 | contig 37010 bp, 33 predicted proteins | sample RifGroC2_FD_183996 | JGI IMG/M metagenome (GOLD analysis project Ga0209212, IMG submission 183996) | Groundwater microbial communities from Rifle, Colorado, USA - Groundwater C2 (SPAdes) (version 2) | ecosystem: Environmental > Aquatic > Deep subsurface > Groundwater | place: Rifle, Colorado...
CGAATTACAGATTTGTATATCCGAGCATTTTGCTCGTATCCATTCAGGCGAGGGCTGTCCCGATGATGAAAAATCGGGGTGCCACTTTTCGAGTTTGTAATTTTCACAATTAATCATAGTAAATTCAGAGACAATGCCGGCGGTAAGTCGCGGCCCCGTAAGGGGCGACGATCTTGACTGCCTGGTTCTCCCGGCGGTTCGTGCCGGGAGTGGCAGTCCGCGACTTACCGCCGGCATTCTCGCTTCGCGAAGCGACGGGAGAACACGGGCCTGACGCGCCGCAAGGCGCGTCGCTGTCGAGGCCCAGGTTATTTCATTTAAGTTTTACGCCGCAGTGCGGACATGTGCCCTGCTTATTTTCGAATTGCCTTGGAATAAAACGCTTGCAGGCAGGGCAGCGAATTCTCAGGAGTGAGAATAGCAGGGTCGGTATCATCAATAATGCGATCAGAAGAAACTGAGTGAACTCTTCAAGAGAAAAATGCTTTGTTGGCTTTATCACGCCCGCTTTAACAAACTTGAAATAAATAGCAAAAGCCAGGAATAGGGATACAATACTTAGCGCGCCCCATTTGCGCTGTCTTCTATATTCTTCGGTGTAATCAGCCTTGTCGGATTGACTTGGTAATTCACCGCATCGTTTTTTTAATTCAGTCAGTATTTTCTTGCTAAATTGTAGATCCGCAATTACCGCTATAAGAACGAGGAAGCCAATCCCAGCTAATCCCATGGCTATCATTTCTCGGCTATGAGATTTCATTGTGAAAAGCATTAGTGTCGCTGCAAAAGTCGCTATTATGCTCGAGAGCACACTAATGGAATGGGTTAACTTGGCCTGAACAAACAACACTTCTGTTCTTACATTAGACAAGTCTTTTAATTGCTTTAGCATGATCAGAACCTCTCAAAAATAACGCCGCCGTGAGGGGCGCGTAGTTCAGGGGAAGCATTGGGGACGTTGTGTCCAGAGTGTCAATATTTATAATTCGTCCCCTCTTAACCAATCACGCCTCTTCCAATCTCAAAATTGCCTTGCGGATACTCGACGTGTTCACTCCAACATGCCGTGCGATCTCAGCAAGCGACAAACCAAGTTCATCCCGGCCCCTCTTGGCTATCGTTGCCCTGAGGCTGCTTATCTTTCTGCGACGTCCGCCCCCTTTGAGCTCGTTCGGGCTTATTCGTTCTCTTTCGCATTCTTCTTCGACAATCCAGGCAAGAGTCTTGCCGCTTCTTCGAAGTTTTAACTGATGTTTCGCTTTTTCTTCAGCTTCATTGAGGATGCTATTGACGAAATCGCCGCTTCCGAGTATGCGCTCATCGAATTCTTCTTTATGGCCGCTTCGCCTCGCCGAAAGGACTTGAGACCAACCGCCTTTGCTTCTTATCAACCCGCCGCCCGTAAGTTCCGGCAGCCGTCCCTGGCTAAGGCCTTCCTGCATGAAGCGACGATATTCGTTCACTGCCTTACGCCGGGAGGATCCAAATTCGAACACTACACGATCAACATCCATCCAGGAATGTTTCGTCTTTCCAATGATCGACCTGTGGCCGCTCCAACGATAGCGGTCCAACTGTTCAAGGGTCGCGACCAGCGTCGCTCGGACCGGATTCAGGTGGATATAGCGGATGAGGGCAAGAAGGTAGTTGTCTTCATCGCAGAGGATTGACTTATAGCGATTTTCGAAAAGATGTCCGGTGCGTCGATGTCTCCGATTGAAGTATTGCGCGTACCAGGTGAGAAGCTTTCTCATGACGGTGGAAATGCCGTCTTTGCCGCTTTTGAAGAGGATATGGACATGGTTGTCCATAAGCACCCAGGCGTACACCGAGCTATTTCCGTCTTCGACGTTTTGACCAAGCCGTTCGAGAAAGCGGCTCTTGTCTTCGTCATCTCTGAATATTTTTGTCTTGTCGATTCCCCGCACCATGATGTGATGCAGAGCGCCGGGGACGTCCAATCGGGCTCGGCGTGGCATGGAGCGAGTGTACGGCAATTAGTCAGCCTTGTCAAGCTTATTGACACTCAGGACACAACGTCCCCAATGTTCCCCCAATGTTCCTCCACCGGAGCATTAGATTGAGCGGGTTTCAAAACCATCTTAACGACCCGTCCAACCTGAGGTGACTTTCTTGCCAACGCCGCCTTGGACCTCGAACCAATCATCTGTAGGAAAGGACATCACATAAATCAGTCTGAATGATTGAGGGTTAAGGCTTCTTTCATTATTCTCACTTCCTGGAATTGGAGTGGCAATGTACAGCATTTGACCCTTTCTTAACTTTCCGTTTTTACCTTCCCAACCTTCAAGCGTTACAGGACAAGAATCACTGGCATTGCATAGATTATTGATAATGGTCGCAGTTTTGAGCATCTCTTCTTTCCCACCAAGATAGAATGTAACAAATCCATGCCCTATAAAAATGAACAAGATTAAAAGAATGAAACTGATAATCAAAGTTTTCACTACGGTTTTCATTTTCATAGTATCCTTCTCCCTGTCTAAGGAATAACGCTATCGTGAGGGGTGCGGTTTTCAGCAGCCCTCTCGACGACTTGGTTGTCATCGCTTTTCTTGGAGGATATATGGCAGAAATAAAAACTGTCGAAGAACTTTGGAATGAAATTGAACGTCTTTCTCGTGACGAAGTAATAATCCATCATGCGTTTCAACTCCAAAGAGTTGGGGAATTTAGTCGAGAATATACGGCAATGGCAATGGTGCTTGCGCTTCATGGTGCGCTGAAAATGGTACGCGAAGATTATTTAAATCATGTTGCGTGTTGCGCGTCACCTCCGACCTTCGTAAAACTCGGAATGCCGGAAGATTTTAGATGACAACGCGGAAGTCACCCGCCTGTCCTGATTTTAGGACGGGTGGGTGACTGGTTGGAATCGGTTTTAATTTCACTAAAAAAGGAGAAAACAATGTATCAAGAAAAAGATGTCTGTGCCAAAAATGCGGAACGCGAACCAGTGTCACACGAAATTATGTACAGCGCCGCACGCATAGCAGAAAAAGCAGAAGCATTGGAAAAACGGATGCACGATAAGTTGGGGCCGGTCATGATGCTGTGCCCTCCGGCGTGCGAAGCATTGAATGGGAAGACCATTTCGACATATCCTCCTTTGTTTGAGGATTTGCGGAGCAAGCTGGATGTGATCGAGCGTGCCTTAAATTCAATGGAAGAGGCGCTTTCGCGCACTGAACTTTAGATTCCAACGCCAAGGATGACCCCCGCGCTTCACAGCGTGGGAGTCGATCCGTTGGTTGGAATACTTCTTTATTCTTTTTATGATGGAATATTTACGATTTTATTTTATCTTTATCATTACTCGTATCAATCCAGAAATCGCCTACTTTCGGATTTGGTGGAGGAGTGTCCGATACAACAAATGTAGGCATGGATTTAAGTTTTAAACCGTGCGATGCGACTTCTTCTCGCACAGTGTCGAACTGTAGTTTTAATTGTTCTAACTCATCAGTACGTTGTTGGAACACATCTATCGTGTCTTTTTTGTAGAAAATGAAAGTGAGAACAAGAGATGTCAGCAGGGAACCTACGAATGTTAATAGTGTTAGGAATATTCTCATTTGCCATTTTTCTGTGGACGCTAATGTTCCTGATGGAATTAGATTCTGAACATCGAAGCCCCATATCCCGACGCATATGGCGAATGTTGATAGGATTATCGTTGATAGGTATCTACTATGCTTTTTATTCAATGATAAAAGAAACGGTAGCATTGGGAGATGCTCCTTTGTTTTGACTTTGTGGACCGCTCAGCCGCTTGTCGGACTGGAGCGTATGGTTGGTAAATTCTAACGACCAGATCAGCGGCGCGATTTTAGCGCCCGTCTGGATCGTTTTGTTGGACACGGTTTTCATTCTAATTTTTAAGGAGGAACGTCATGAGTTTACCTGTAACTTTTGAACAAAACGTAAAAGAGCGAATCAAGGCCATCGTTGGGGAACTTGTACATGAGGAAGTATGGGAAAAGGTTGTCCGAGAAACCATTGCATCGTTTCTCCGCGATGACCTGCCGAAGCTCGTGAAGTCGGAATTGACCGAAAAGTACAAGTCCCTTATTTCGGCGGAACTCGCAAAGCCGGAATGGAAGCAAATACCGTGGGATCATGACACGTTGACAGAGTGGCATCCGTTGCCGACCGAAATCCCGAACAGCCGCCAGATAGAGTGCAAGTCATGCGATGGTACGGGCAAGGTAATAACCTGCGAAGACTGCGCCGGAGACGGCGAAGTTGAGTATACCTATGAGTCCTTGAGCGGCAAGACATACGACGCAGACCTCGAATGCCCGGTATGCGAAGGCCGAGGAAAAATAAACGGCAACGGTGAACGCTGTGAGGTCTGCGAAGGCCAGGGCTTTACCATTGAAAATGTCCCGGTGAAAGTCTTGGCAATCGGATTGAGCATCAGCAACCATCTTCTTCGGCGGGTGCGTGATCTGCCCGGAATTATGATCTCAGTAAAGGGCCGGGTTGACGATCTACCGCCGGTACGTTTTCGATTCGACGGCGGCGACGGATTAATCATGCCGATGAGAGACAAGGTTGCATTCGCATAACCAGTGTATATCTAGCCGCATGCGGCTAGGAAAGAACGGATTTCCGTTCTTATCGAGCCCTGCAACGATGATGCCTTAAATCAATCATGGGCGAGTATAGTGTATCTTCTGCGGGCATGTCAAGATGAGATCGGGGCTTGACAAGTGAACGAACGTTCACTATAATGCAAAACGAATCATCGGCAAAAATCAGCTGGGCTATGGAGGGGCTCCCAAATGATAAGAATAGATTTGGATATTCTTGCGAGATTTGATAACGCGCTGATAATGCAGAACGTTCCTCTTTGTTATCGTCCTGAATATCGAAAATGGCTGAGGTATTTTCTGGATTTTCGATCTAAATACTCGCGGTCTGAGGAGCGTTCGGCTCAGGTGCGGCTGTTCTCCGAAAAACTCAGGTCAAAAGGACAGAACGATGCACAGGTGCGGCAGGCGGTAACTGCCGTGTCCCTGTACTTTACCGTTCAACAGAACAAGCCGTTTGTTGCCTCGACGACATCCGCGGGTGCTGCTCCCTGCGCCGTGATGCATAGGTTTCCGGAGCGGCTGAGCTCACAGAACCCGGTGCATGCTCCTGTCGCCGAGTTGTCCGGAATGGTGTGCGATCCGCCAGGACCGCCGATCTCCGATGAGCGCAGTTGGCGGCGCAAAGGCCGGTTCGACGATTGGCGCTGTCTGAGAAAGACAGGATATCCGGCTTGGGACACGATCATCTCCTCGCTTGCCGATGAGATCAAGACGAGGCATTACTCCAGGAAAACGCTCCAGCATTATGCTAACTGGACAAGAAAGTTCCAGAGCCATCTGTCGCATAAAGATCCAGAACAGCTCTCGCCGCAGGACGTGAAGAGTTACCTTACCTATCTCGCGGTGGACTGTAAGGTGTCCTCGTCGACACAGAATCTGGCATTCAACGCCTTGTTGTTCCTGTACCGGCATGTCCTCAAGAAGGATTTCGGCAATCACAAGGACATTCCCCGCGCAAAGAAATCCACATATATCCCGACCGTACTCTCACGCGACGAGATACAGGAGATCTTTGCGCGCATGTGGCAGCCGTATCAGCTGATCGCCAAGCTGCAGTACGGCTGCGGGCTCCGCTGCTTTGAAGCGGTCAAGGTTCGGGTGAAGGACATCAATTTCGATGAACGGATATTGACCATAAAGGGGAAGGGGAACAAGAGCCGCACGGTGCCGCTTCCTGACAGGATTCTGCCGGAACTGCAGGCACAGCTGTCATTCGTGAAAAAGCTCCATGCCGACGACATCGCAGCCGGTTACACGGGCGTCTTTCTCGAAGACCAGCTGGAAAAGAAATATCCGAACGCCCCCAAGGAGTTTCACTGGCAATGGTTCTTCCCGCAGGAATCACTATCGACTGTTGCTTCAACCGGGGAAAAGCGGCGGTACCACGTGCATGAATCGCGTTTCGGGGATGCGATGTATCAAGCTGTCAGGAAAGCCCAGCTCACCAAGCGGGTGACCACGCATACGTTCCGGCACAGCTTCGCGACCCATCTTTTGCAGGCCAACTACGACATCCGCACGATCCAGACGCTGCTCGGCCACGCTGATGTACGCACAACCATGATCTACACTCACTGCGTGCCGAGCAGGACGGTCAAGGAGGCAAAAAGCCCGCTGGATTTCTGAAAACGCAGGGTTGCTGTTGGACGCGATGGGATGGGATTTGCGGACTTAACATGAGCCTGTCGCTCAAATCCCTTGCAAAAGGGATTGAAAGCAGTACTATAGGCGAGCTTGAATTCCGTGGCCTGCGATGAAACCATTCCAACCATGAAACCAAAGACGAAAACTGCAAAGGGGCGAAGAGCTCCTGAACGCAGATCGAAGCGAAGTCTGCAGATCGACCTTGCGTCGATCCTTTCCGTTGACCATACCTGCGATGGATGCTCACCCGGAGAGATCTGCTGCTGCGCGCACCATGAGGTCTGTGTTACAAAAGCTGAGCTCGCCAGGATCATCAACCTGCTGCCCGAGGCATCGGCCTTCTGCCCCCACCTGCGGTCCGGCGAGGGCTACGATAATGTATTCGAGGAAGTGGAGCTGGGACTCTACGCGATCGATACGACCGAGGACGGGCTCTGCCTCTTCGCCTTCGTCTCTGATCAGAAGATCCGGTGTTCCTTGCATGCCGTCGCAACGGCCCATGGAATGCCTCTGGCGAAGGTCAAACCTGCGCCATGCCTGCTGTGGCCCTTGAGTTTGTCGGAAGGTGATGAAGTGCTGTTGCTCGCTGATAATGCGTTCGAGTACAAGTGTACTTCCCAACGCCGAAAACGATCCAAACGTCTTTCCGCGGCCTTTGCAGAAGCCATAGAACTCGTCTACGGCGCGGGGTGCGGAGCGCACGCAGCAGAAGAAGCGCGGAGAGGGCGGCTGCGAACAACGCTGCCCCGGTAAGGGACAGCGCATCACGCTGCTGTGCAAGCGCACGGACGCAAAAAAGCCGGGACGCTTTCGCCCCGGCCTCATGATCCTTCGCTATGTGATTATTTGCTCTCTGTCTTTTTCTCCGGCTGCACCGCTGGAGGAGCCAATGAACCTTCCGGCGCGGGCTGCGCAGGCGGCGGAAGCTTGGTCATGGCCTCGAAGGCCCACTGAGAGTTCGGGAGCCCTTCCATGACCGCCTTGTACTTCTTCTGAGACTCCTCTGTCTTCCCTGCCTGGCCGTAGAGCCGCGCAAGTTCCACCGTTGCGAGCCCCGTGCCGAGAAGTTCCTCGGACCGTTGGAAGGAGCGGACTGAATCATCGCTCTTGCCCTGCCCCCGGTAAATGTATCCCATCCGCTGGTGCACAAGACCAAGAAGCTCTTTCCTTCCCTGATACCGCTTCACAAAAGCTTCATATTCGCCAAGTGCATGGTCAGTACGGCCGAGGTTCATCAGGCTGTTCGCAACGAAGAACTGGGCTGTTGCACCGCTCATGGTCCGGGGATAGGTCTTCTGGATGTCCCGGAAGAGCTCCAGGGCCTTCTGATAATCGGGAGGCGTCCCGTCCGAGGGCTTATAGTACTCATAGGCCGCTGAAAAAAGCGGCGATGCCTTCCGGTCCCGCAGCGACTGGTACGTGATGAAGGAAATGATGAGCGCCGCTACAACAACGACGGCTGCTGTGATCAACAGCACCATCTTCCGGTGGCCTGAATAATAGTCCGAGGCCTGATGCACTGCGCCCATGAGCTGCGGCTCCGAAGGCCGCGTAGATGAGGTACTCCGCTTCTTGATCCTCGCCATGCCTACCCTCCCTGCTGTCATAAAAAATGCCCGTGCTTCCGGCCCACGCTGCGCCGTATTCCGCCCGGGCTGTTATTTCCCGCGTTTTGCCGTGACCCTCGCCGCGAGGTCTTTCGAATTTCTGAACGCCTCTGCAACGATCGCCTCGCTCAGCCCGGTGGCCAGCAGCACGTTCCGCGCGAATTCATCAGTGATGAGGTCGCCCGGTTCGTGGGTGTCCGTATTCAGCACCAGGAGCGCCCCTGCCTCTGCCGCCGTTTTTGCCACATGGCCGTTCGACAGGCTGTGGCCCTTGCGGGCCGAGATCTCCAGGCAGACGCCATTTTTCGCGGCGAGCCTCGCCTCCTCAGGCGTGATCAGGCCGGGATGGGCAAGGATATCAACGCCAGCCTCGATGGCAGCCCGGTTCGTTCCCGGCGGGACCGGCTCCACAAGGGTCTCACCGTGGGCGATCACGATCGCCGCGCCAAGGGAGCGCGCGCGCTCCGTCAGTTCACCAAAGGTCTCAGGCGGTATGTGCGTCAGCTCGATGCCGGGAAGGGCCGTGATGTCCCAGCGCGACGACAGCTCCCGGCAGACGATCGCCACCCGGGGAATGATGAAGTCCAGGTTCGATGCGTCGCCGTGGTCCGTGATGGCGATCACTTCGTATCCCTTCATGACGGCACGGCGGACCAGCTCGGACGGCACCAGCACGCCGTCGCTGAATATGGAATGGGTATGCAGATCGATCATAGATATAACTCCTGGCGCGACCTGAAGGACGCAGCCAAAATCCGCCACCCCCGCTCCGTGTCATACATCTTATGGATGCGGGACGAGGAAGGCGCGAAGAAAGACAATGTAAAGGTTAGAATCTTGCTTTTATGAAATAATTTCAGCCCTAACTTCGGGCCTTAGCGCCTTTGTGGCAAGCTTACGTTTTAAAAAAATCACTTGCTCAGGAAGGGCAGCAGCCGACAGCTCCTGGATCATCCCAACCTCTCACCTTCTTACCTTTCCACTTCTTCCCCTGCCAGCTCCCTCGCTGCTCCATGACACTGTCCAGATCGATCAGGAATTCGCTTCGCGTCCTGTTCCAGACCGGGGCGATGAGTATCTCTTCGGGAGCCGCGGCAAAGAGCCGCTGCAGTACGATCTTTGGTGCAAGGCGTTCAAGAAAGTCGGAAAGAAGCTCCAGGTATTCCTCATACCCGAAGGTCGGAAAGGGCCGCTCAGCGTATTGTTCCGCGAGCCTGGTGCCCTTTACGACCTGAAGCTGATGGATCTTCAGGAACTCGACAGGCAGGGTCGAGAGCTCGTCAGCCATGGCAAGCATCTCGTCGCGGCCCTCCGTGGGCAGTCCCAGGATGATATGGGCGCCTGTCCGGATGCCCCGCCCCCGGGTGAGTTCCAGCGCCCGCAGGAAGGTCTCGTAGTCGTGTCCCCGGTTGATGAACCGGAGCGTCTTGTCATGGACCGACTGGAGGCCGTACTCCACCAGGATAAAGGCATCGCGGGCCAGGGCTTCGAGCAGCGCGATCTTCTCTTCATCCACACAGTCCGGGCGGGTGCCGATGGCCAGCCCGATAACGCCTGGAAAGGACAGCGCCTCGCGGTAGAGCCGCTCAAGCACTTGCACAGGCGCATAGGTGTTCGTATAAGGCTGGAAATAGACGAGGAACTTTTCGGCGCCGTAGCGCGACCGCAGATAGGGTATCCCCCGCTCCACCTGTACCCGCAAGGGCTCCGACCCGCTGCAGGCCGGAGGCCGGAAGCTTTCATTGTTGCAGAAGATGCAGCCCCCTGTCGAGACGCTCCCGTCGCGGTTGGGGCAGGTGAATCCCGCGTCTACATTGACCTTGTAGACCGGCTGTCCGTAAAGGGCCTTCATGTACTTTCCGAAGGCGGAGTACTGCCTCCGTGACGCCTGCCTGTCTGATACTGCCGTTGCTTTCATGGATTCTCTCTGGAAACGCAGAAGCGTGCGGGCACTATACCAGAGTAACCGGAAAAAATCCAGAATGGATTGCCGGACGCAGTGGTCCCTACCGGTCCAGAAATTTACGGACGGACTCCACGGTGATCAGGATCGCACCAATCAGCAGGATCAGGAGAAAAACCTGGGGCGCCTTGAATCCCCTGGCCTGAAAGAGCTGGGTAACCGCGGCTACGGTCAGCGACACGGACAGAACGATAGAGAAGAGGGCGGCATTTTTCGGCGCCAGGGACGGCATCTCGAACATCTGCACCGCGAACAGAACAAGGCCCACCAGAACGAAAGCGAGCGAGCCGTCCTTCACGGCCAGGGCGCCGATAAGAAGAAGAACTGCGCCTCCGAGTTCCAGAATATTGAGGTCCGTCTTCGCTGACTTCTTCGCCATTGTCACCACCTCCCGGGCATATTCACGTTCCTCCCCGGTCCGCGCCGCGGAAGAGGGAAGACCCGCACCGTTCGATCCGAGGCTGCCAGTATAGCGTTGCCGCCATGGCAGGTCAACAGGAATTTTCAGGCTGAAAAAACGGTTTTTGCTTTGAAACGGCGGGTCAGTTTGCTATAATAGGTGCGATATGATCAGAGAAATCAGACTGCAGGGCAAGGCGAACGAAAAGCTCGAATTCTACGTCACCATCACCGGCGAGAACCTGAGCAACCGCTACTTTTATGAGTCCCTGCCCGAGGGAGACCGGTTCTTCTCGGGAGGCAACGAATTCGTGATCACTTCCCGGGGAGTCCGCTTCCAGGGAACGGGCGGCAATCTGTGCGAGTACATGTTCGGCGTCGACCTTCCCCTCAAGGACCTGCTCCGGAAAGATGTGCTGAACCGCCTCGTCATGTTCGGCGCCTTCTACGACAACTCCGAGAACATCACTTTTACAAACACAACAGCGGGCGAAGACACCTTCGATCAGGTCTTCCTGACCGGCAACGCGGTCTCGAACTACTTTTTCTTCGTCCATACCTCCCAGAAGGCCGACGTCAAGGACATTCAGCGTGACATCCTGAAGTACATCGGCAAGCAGGCCAAACGGACCGACGCCATCGGCACGGCCGACGATACGAGCCTCTGCCAGGAGATATTCCTCTGCATGGATGACCCGAAGGCCCTGGTGTTCCTTTTCCGCCTCATCAACCGGCACAACGAGGAATACTATGCCGCTTTCCGTGAGGTCTACGCCTCGGAGAAGGCGCTCACGCCGGAAGCCGCCAAGGTACTCGATGGCCTGGCGCACAAGTTCGCCATCCCCCCCTATCAGCAGGAACGCATCAAGATCGACGGCATGTACAAGCTTCCCGAGAACAAGAAGGTGGTGGACGAATACAAGGACATCCTGATCGCCGTTGCGGAAAAGTCCGAGGTGAACCCCTCTGAGCTGGCCAAGCTCTCGCGGCTGCGCACCCTGAGTCTCCGGCTCAACATCCCGAACACCCTCTTCGACACCCTCGACGACCTGCTGCTGAAGGACATGCACATCGTCGAGGTCGAAGAACCGGAATACATCAAGGACACCCGGGCCATCTGCGAAGGGTTCTTCCTGCAGACCGACAAGCTCAGGGGCCATATCGCCCCCGAAGACCTGGTGAAGCTCCTGAAGGCGAAACAGAAGGCGACGATGCATCGCGACATGACCTTCGACAGCCTGCTGCTCGACACGGTGCGCTCCTGCGACGAACAGGCCCGCGACACGAACGACATGACCGTGCTCGAGGACATCAGCCGGCTGCTCACTTTCTTCGACCGCTACGACAGCGCCGCTGCCATGATCAGCAACCTTGCCTTCATGGAGAACTCCCGCATTTCGGAAGACAGTATCCGGAGCCTTTCCGGCAATAAGGAGGTCTTCGACGAGATCAGGCCGGACCTGTTCCGTGAGCTGTTCATCGATGCCTTGCGGGACAACCGCTACCTCACGCGCTACGGCCGCAAAAAAGTGGACACCCTTTCCACGGGGCTGGTGAAGATCAAATCCGGCGATTCGACGTACCGCGAAGTGGCGTCGGCCCTCGACAAGATCAACAGTGAGGAGAAGATGTACTCGGCCATCCACCGGCACATCAAGGAACGGTTCAAGAGCATCTATGCTGAATTGAACTCGAAAGAAGACCAGACCATCTTTATTCATGACCTCTCGCGGGAGATCCAGGCCAAGGGCCTCGTGCAGGGGCCCATACCGCACAACGTCTTCGAAGAGATCATCCTCGACATCAGAAAAGAGTCCTTCTACCTGAATAATCTGCTTCCCCACATCATCGTGTCACGGGACGGCCGCGTCCGCGAGGACTTCCTCGCGAACAGCGGTCTCGACCGGTTCTATGTCGAAGAGCTTGAAAAGGATTACTTCGACATGAACCAGATCGAAACAGGCATTCTCGAAGAGATCAGGAAATAGAACATGGCCCCCCTCAGGATACTGGACCGCTATATATTCCGTGAACTCCTTACGCCGTTCCTGCTCAGCATGGCGGTGATAACGCTCGTGCTGTTCATTCAGCGGATGTTCAAGCTTGCAGAACTGGTCGTTTCGAAAGGGGCGAGCGTTGTCGCCGCAGCCAAACTCTTCCTCTATATCATGCCCGGGTTCCTCGTCATCACCATCCCCATGGCGACCCTGCTGGCATCGCTCGTTGCCTTTGCCCGCCTGTCCTCGGACTCCGAGATCACGGCCATGAAAGCCTCGCAGATCAGCCTGTACCGCATGCTCCGGCCCGTCATCCTTTTTTCGTTCCTGACCTTCCTGGCAACAGGAGTCACATCCCTCGTGCTGCTGCCCGGCGCCAGCCATGCCCTGAAGGTCCATCTCTTCGAAATGGTGAAATCACGCTCCATGGTCGGGATCGAACCCGGAGTGTTCAGCAGCACCTTTGACGGGATGGTCATCTACGTCGAGAGCATGAAGTCGCTCGACGATCTCCAGGGCATCTTCATATCCGATGAGCGCTCCGCCAAGGACCCCTCGGTGATCACGGCCGGGCGCGGCCGGCTCCTCGCCGACCCGCTTTCCTACAACGTCACGCTCGCCATGGAACGGGGGTCCATTCACACCTCGCCGCGGGACGAGAAGACCTACACACTCACGTCCTTCGACGCGGGAAGGCTCTATCTCGACATCAACGATGCACTGCTTCCCAAGGACGCGGACAGCAAGAGCTTCAAGGAAAAGGGCAGCATGGAGCTCTACCGAGAGCTGCGCCGCGCATCAACGGACGATAAAAAAAGCAGGGCTATCAGGAGCGAACTGCATAAGCGCCTCTCGCTGCCTGTGGCCTGCCTGCTCTTCGGCCTGATAGGCACACCCCTGGGCGTCCGGCCGGGGCGCACGGGCCGGTCAGCGGGCGTAGCCGTTGCCCTTGCCGTATTTCTCGCCTACTATGTGGTGCTGACGGCGGGAAAAAACCTTGCCGAGGCCGGCGCCCTCTCGCCTGCGGCGGCCTATTGGCTGCCGAATGCGTTGCTTGCCGCGGCGGCGGCGGCGTTGATAGCCCTGAAAGGGAACGAGATTCCCTTCTCGTGGACGCTGGCCCGGGCAACATTCGCCTCGTGGAGGAGAAAGCAACGACCGGTCGGCTCTGACGACTGAACGTCGAACACGTGATGAAACTTCTTGATCGATACATATTCACGGAATTCACCCGTTCCTTCCTCACGGCAATGGCCGGGATATTGACCGTTTATCTTTGCGTCGACTTTCTCCAGAAAGCCGATGACTTCATCCGGCACCAGGCGAATCTCTCAACGATCATTTCCTATTTCCTGTACAGCCTTCCTGCCATGGCAGCGCCGTCCATCCCCATGGCTGCGCTTATTGCCACGCTCCTGTCATTGAGCGCGCTTTCTCGGCACAACGAGATCGTCGCCATGCGCGCAAGCGGGGTCAGCCTCGGCAGGATCATCGCTCCCGTTGTCGCCGGCGGCCTGATGATCGCCGCTTTTGCTTTTTTGAACAACGAGATCATCACTCCGGCGTACAGCGAACGGGCGAACCACATCCGGAACGTGGAGATCGAAAAGAAGGAGCAAAAGATCGTCTTTCAGCAGCGCCACCTCTGGCTCCGCGGCCCCGACAACAGCATCGCGAACATCGACCTGATCACGCCGGACAGGACCGAGATGCTGAACCTCCACATCTATAAACTAAACCCCGACTTCTCCGTGCGTGAGCGCATTACGGCCGGCAGTCTGTTGTGGCAGGACGGCGCATGGCGGCTTCGGAACGCCTGGAAATTCACTCCTTCCGGAGACGGCATGATATCGCAGCCCGCCGACGGCGAGGTTTATAATATCGTGGACAACCCCCAGGATCTGGGCATGATCGCGAAGCGGTCCGAAGAGATGAGCTTTAATGAGCTCTGGGAGTACGTTCGAAAGCTGAAGTCAAGCGGCTACAATGCGACCCGCTACGAAGTGGACCTCTACGGCAAGCTGGCCTTCCCGCTCTCGAGCCTCCTGATGGTCCTGATCGCCACACCCCTGTCGCTCCAGCGCGTCCGAAGCGGGGGTGCAGGAACAAGCATCGCTTTTGCGGTCATGATCGCCTTCAGCTACTGGGGGCTCATGAGCGTCGGAGCAGCTCTCGGCCGTTCGGGCACACTCCATCCGGCCATAGCGGCCTGGATAGCCAACATCGTGTTCGGCTCTGCGGCGGTCTACGTGCTCCGTCGCATGCACATGAGCAACGGATGAACACGGTTCGAACCGGAAAACAAGAACGAATAAGAAAAGTACGTTCACCCATGCTGGAACCAAAACCTTGGAACCGCCAGGGCGCAAAGGTCGCGAGGAAATCATCCAGGCCTTACACAAAAAATAAAACCTTTTATTTTGACGTCCTTGCGTCCCTCGCGCCTTCGCGGTTCGATGATTATCTTTTTTTCTTCACCGGTCTGAGGCAAAGCCTCGCTAACTATGTAGCATATCTGTTTTCTCCTTGGAATAAAGCTTTTCTCGGTTGATGGTTCAACGCACTGCTCACTCCCTTTCGCCGACCATGCTCATGCGCTTATTCAAAATACTTCTCGGCCTGGCGCTCATTCCGGCCTGCCTGGGATTTACCTGGCAGCTCGGGGAAACCGTTCTCTCGCTCTCCTACAAGCCCCATGCGCCCTGGTACTTCCTGGCCGGAACAGCGGCCTATTTTGCTGCACACGCCCTGTTCAGGCGCCCCATCATCACCTACGTATTCGGCCACGAGCTGACGCACGCCCTCTTTGCAGTTCTCTTCGGAGGCAGCGTGAAATCCTTCCACGCCAGTGAGCGCGGCGGCAGGGTGACGGTCACGAGGACGAACGTCGTCATAACACTTGCGCCCTACTTTTTCCCTCTCTATACCTTCGCCGTCCTTGCACTTTACTGGCTGTCCCGCCTGGCGGACCTGCGGGGCGCCGAAGGATGGCTCGTGCTCCTTGCCGGAGCCACCTTCGCCTTCCATCTCCTGCTGACCTTCATATTCCTTCAGTCTGACCAGGACGACATCCGGGAGCAGGGCGCCATATTTTCCTATCCCCTCATCTATCTCTTCAACGTGGTCTTTGCCGCACTTCTCGTCGGTGTCCTGCTGTCCGAAGAGATGGACTATGTCCGGTTCCTTGCCGGTGGTATAATAAAAAGCATTGATATGGTCCGTCGGGCTATGGGCATGGCAGCCGGGCTTGCTCAAGGCCTGTAGGCCCGCAAGCTTGGATTTCTGAACCGCCGTTTTTTATACATTTACAATTCCAAATTTTCAATTTCCAATTTTCAATTCCGCCTTATACGGGTTAGGGAGAAGAGTCAATGATCATCCTCGGATTGACAGGCGGCATCGCAAGCGGCAAGGGACTCGTTGCCCGCATTTTTCAGGAGAGGGGAGCTCACCTGATCGACGCGGACCGGATCGTCCACGAACTGCTCGCAACCGGCGAGGAATCCTGGCGGGAAGTAACGGAGTTCTTCGGCGACCGGATCCAGCGCCCCGACGGATCCATCGACCGCAGCAAGCTCGGCGAGATCGTGTTCAATGACGCGGCAAAACGGGAATGGCTCAACAGCCTGCTGCACCCGAAGGTCTTTCAGGCCTTTCATGCACAGGTCAAGCGCATCGCGTCCCGCAGCCCCGCTGCCCTGATCGTTTTCGAGGCGGCCCTGCTGATCGAGACGGGTTTTCTCCGGAACATGGACCGCACGGTTGTGGTCTATGCCTCGCCGGAGCAGCAGCTTGCCCGGCTCATGGAGCGTGACCGTTTCACCCGCGAGCACGCCGAGGCCCGGATCCGGAGCCAGATGCCTCTTGACGAGAAACGAAAGCATGCGGACTTTGTGATCGACAACAGTGGATCGCGGGAAGAAACAGAACGCCAGGCGCTCACCGTGTTCGAACAGGTGAAACAGGAATTGGAGAAGGACCGGTGAAGGCTCAGTCCGTCAGGATCCTCACTCTGACCCGCGCCCATGTGGCCGCCTGCGCCGCCATTGTTGCCGGTTCAGAGCCCTGGAAGACGCTGGGCGAAGGGCTGGACTTCTCACCCTTCCTTTCCCGCCGCGGTGGAGCGCCGGCGCAGGCCCGCGTGGCAATCGAGGGAACGGAAGTCGCGGGATTCATCCTCTACAGCGCCGGCCCGGTATTCGCGCGCGGAGCCTACATCAGGGCACTTGCCGTCGTTCCCGGACGCCGCAGCCGCGGGATTGGTTCGCTCCTCCTCGACTTCGCGGAACAGAGCATCGCGAAGCATGCGGCCAACATCTTTGTCTGCGCTTCGTCGTTCAACCGCCGGGCCCAGGGCTTTTACCGGAAGGCAGGATACTCGAGGGTCGGCGCCATCCCGGGCCTGATCATACCGGGGGCATCGGAATATATTTTCTGGAAGCAGCTCATACCGGCAATAGGAAAAAGGGGCTCAGGCCCATCACCGAGGTCTCGCAGGCCTGCCTCCTGAGGGCCCGCATACATCATGAACCTGTCGCGATGCGTTATTTAACACCCTAGTTGCGTCATATCACCCACTATGCTACAATCTCACAGTGCTGGAAATACAATGAATTGCCTCTGGTCAACACTGGCCTGTTTTTTGCTTTAAGATAGTATCAGCATATTTCACTTATTAGGAAAGATACCGTCGCGATGTTCAGAAACGTGTTTCTCTCATCACTGCTGCCCATCCTTCTTGTCCTCTGTCATGCGCTGATCCCGGACCCTGCGGCGGCCGCAGAGAGCTGCAGTACGGCAACATGCCATGCTTCACTGCTGAAACAGAAGAACGTCCATGCCGTGGCCGGATCTTGCGATTCCTGCCACCAGGCATCAACGACACCCCATCCACAGACGGGAAAAAAAACTTTCCAGCTCATACAGGAGCCGCCGGCCCTCTGCGAGATGTGCCATCCCCCGATGGTAAAAAAGAAACATCCCCACGCACCGGTGGAGGGCGGCATGTGCACGACCTGTCACAATCCCCATTCGTCCCCGGAGCCGAAGCTGCTGCCGCAGCCTATGAAGGACCTCTGTCTCCAGTGTCATCCAGGGAAAACAGACCATAAATTCGTTCATGGCCCGACAGCCACCGGCGACTGCACCTCATGCCATAGTCCGCACGGGGCCGATCTCAAGGCCCTGCTGGTAAAGAAGAACGAGGAACTGTGCTATCTCTGTCATGTGGACATGCAGCCCGAGATGAAGCGAAAACACATTCACCCCGCGCTGCTAGGTGGATGCACCTCCTGCCACGACCCGCATGGATCTCCGTCAAAAAAGCTCCTTGCCGCGGAAGGTGAACAGGTATGTTTCCGCTGTCATGCCCGGGTAGGCGAGGTCCTCCAGAAAGCAAAGTCCATCCATCCTCCCCTCAAGTCGCCGAAGGGATGCGCTTCATGCCATATGCCTCATTCAAGTGATGGCCCGAAACTTCTTCTTAAGATGGGCAAGGACCTGTGCCTCGAGTGCCACCCAAAGGTCGTTGCGAAGGAGCAGACGGTGCTGCATGGCCCGATCCAGAAGGAAACCTGTACACCCTGCCATGATCCCCATGGATCGCCGAACGGGAAGCTGCTGAAAGGCTCCTTCCCCGACAATTTCTATAGTGCCTATGATGACAAGCAATACGGCCTCTGCTTTGCCTGCCACAACAGGGACCTGCTGAGATTTCCCACAACATCTTACGCCACCGGTTTTCGTGACGGGGATCGGAACCTCCATCATCTGCATGTGAACAAGAAAGACAAGGGCAGGAGTTGCCAGTCATGCCACCTCGTCCACGCATCCGAAGCACCCAAGCTGATCGCCGACAAGGTCCTGTTCGGAAAATGGAAGCTCCCTCTGCGCTACGTCAAGACGGACACGGGCGGCAGTTGCTCACCGGGGTGCCACAAACAGTTTCACTATGACAGAAAGACTCCGGGGAAGGCCCCCGAACCGGCCGACGTTCAATCCAAGGAGAAGAAAAAAACGCGGAAATAATGCCATGAACAGCAGGACGAACAAGAGAAGCCATATGCGACAACAGCACGCCCGGAAGGTCGAATTTTCCATCATTGAGCCCGACGCAGCGCAGGAACGGTCCGGACAGGGATCTGCGGGGACGCTGATCGACATCAGTACCAGCGGCATCGGGTTCTATACCGATGTCCCCCTGGAGCCTGGCGATGTTCTGAAGTTCAGGAACATGAAGGCCGACAACACCGGCATCGTTATGTGGACGGTACGCGCTGATAACAGGTACCGCGTGGGGGTCCGCTTCGCACCCGCGGAGCAGGCACAGGCCTGATGACCTTCAGTACAAACAGGATGCTCGTCCTCTTGACGGTCATGCTGTGCACCCTTCTTTTCCTCGTTCTTCTTCTCTATAGCATGCAGAAGGGGCCCCACGATTTCCCGGAGTGCCTGGACTGCCATCCTCCCGGCGCTGACGGCGGCATCACGGAAAAGCTTCTCGTTGCACCCAACCCGTCATCTGCGCCAGATGCCATCAACCGATCCTCGACCACTATTCCCATCCCGTCGACGTCCGTCCGGCGAACGTCACCGTGCCCGCCGACCTCCCCCTCTCGCGGAACGGAGAGCTCACCTGCGTAACCTGCCACGACGGTTCTCTCTCAACGTCGGCCACCGTAAAAACAGGGATATGGGTACATGGCAGGGATTTTCTGCGGCACGACAAAGGCAGCCACCCGATCGGCGTTGACTATGAGTCAGCGCGCCTCCGCCGCGGGAGGAAGACCGATCTCAGGCCCCTCGCCCTGGTGGACCCCCGGATCAGATTTTTTGACGGAAAGGTGGGGTGCGGTTCCTGTCACGACCCCTACTCGAAGATCGAAAAACAGCTGGTCAAGAGCGACCGCCGGAGTGAACTCTGCTTTTCCTGTCAAACGGGCGCGTCAGTGGATCGATGGAAGCCTTTGGCAATGCCGCCACATGGGTTTGTTAAGGCTGCAACCGTTTGATAATTCTTCGTGATTCAACGGCGCAAGAAATTTCTTGCACGCTTCTGGCTGCAAGGAACGACTGAGGTCTTATGGCCGTTCATTTGAGAGCTATGAGCCAAGATAAAGGTTGTTGTGGGAGTGAATGGAGCGCTCGGGATTAGAATATCGCCGACGAGTCAGGATAACTACGTTTTCGTGCAAGATTCAGGTCCCAAGTGCCCTTTTCAGGATTACCTGTTCGTGGAAACCACAAGTCCGAAGACCGTCTCCCCGCAATCGCTTTCCACGGCGTTCTGCCGCATCAACTTCGTAAGTGAGTGGACGAACTGAATGCCTGCCCGCCATTTAAGATCGCCGGTCTTTCTGCTCCAGACAACGATACCAGCGTCCTGGCCGGCGATCCCTTCGATCTTGACGAATCCCGGTTCAATTGATCGATTGACGACGACGCCAATGCCTCCCGAGCTGATGTCGACCGTCTCGGCCGTGAAATACATCCGTTCGATCCTGTTCGACAGGAGATGGTTTATCGACAGCTCGATCTCCTGTCTGCAGTCTTCACGTTCGTGACGTCTCCAGTCATGCATTGTACACCCCTCCTCCGCGTCTACTGCCTGACGTCCCCCGCGCTACGACATCCTATCGCCTCATGGCCGGATGACACTTTCTACAATCGTTCAGCGGAAACGCTATCTTCAAATGACAGACGCCGCAGAATTCACCTCGAACAATGCGATCCATGGAAAAATTCTGCGTGCTTTTTTTCTTGATAGTGAACAGCTCAGGGTGACAATTTGAGCAATCAAGCCATGCTTCATGTATCCCGTGAGGAAATACGGACTCCGATATCCCCGACATCTCGGCGCGAAGCCTGAGAGTCTTGTCGATACGAATGACCTGCCTGCTCCCGTCAATACTGCTTTGCGGATCGATCGCCCCTTTTTTGAGCGCTTTTACCCAGTCGATCTCGTTGCCGTACTCGGAACTCGGCAGCTTTCGCTGAAGGGCTGAGAACTTCTTGCGATTTGGCTTGGCCGTCGCATTGTGGCAGCGGTCACAGCTCTCCTTGCCCTGTTCCGACGGGCCGAACGCCGTTGTTCCATCGTGGCATGTTTCGCAATACTTACCGCCCATCGATCCCCCACTGCAGACGATCGGCGTCCCGTTCGCCACCATGAAGAACTCAAGTTCAACGTGGCACACCCGGCAGGTATACCCGGTCCGATGCACCCAGTGGGAAAATATCACGGGAACCGTCCTGCTCGTCTCCGTGCGGCGTGAGATCAGTACGTCGCCGTATTCCTCGGGCGCTGCCTGGGCGGGCAGATCGAGATCGCCCCGCGAGAAGGCCGGTTGCGCTTCAAAAAAGACCGGACACCATGCCAGGACAGCGACCAGCATCACAATTTCGTGACTGATTTTCTTCATCTCGTCTCTCTCCGCTGTTCTCGTACGAATACATTAGTGCTATCCAAAAGCAAAGCTTATGCCACCCTATCAACTTATGCAACTTGGTGTACCGCGATAGTGCGCCTAAATTTACTTCACCTTTTCAAGGAATACTGTCGGCCTGAGCAACAATAATAAATGAAATATCAATATATAATTGCTTGCATGATCAGCATGGGTGATATTGCCTACAGGGTGGGTTATTTCACCCATCCTGCGCCTTTCTGCCTCGAGCAACCCGTTCACCGGAAATTCTTTAATAAGAAAACGGGCAGAGGGATCGAACTCCCCTGCCCGTTCAGAAAAAAGATCATAACCTCAGCGTTACTGAGGAATCGCGACCACCTCTGTTTTGGTCGATTGAGTTCCAGTTGCATCCGTAACCGTGTAATTGATCGTGTACTGACCTGCGTACTTGTAGGTCTTCGTGAACGTTGCTCCGCCGGCGCCGCTGATCGCCGTACCATTGCCCCAGACCACTTTTACCTTGAGAGGCACGTCATCGTCGGTCGAACTGTCCACGAGGGTGACCGTCATGCCGGACAGGGTCATCGTGTAGGCGACCACCGGCTTGAGACTGACGTTCCTGGCAGTCACATCCGCTGAGTGCACTCCCTGGGTCCCCTCATTGGATACGATCAGTTTGACCCGGTACTGCCCGACAGCATCATAGATGAACGCGGGCCTCATCGGATCGGCAAGGTCGGGCGTTCCCGCACCGCCGAAGTCCCAGGTGAACGTGCAGGTCGCTGTCGACGGCCGGCATGTACTGAACGAGCCGTCAAAGTTCATCTTCCTGCTCACGACGGCGTCGGCATTGACGATAAAGTACGCCGATGGCATTTCCACGCCGGCCGTGCCGGGAGCGATCAGCGACGCGAGGTAGGCACTGTCATAGCCCATTGCCTTGCGCTGATCGAGCGTGTTCGGGACTGTCCCGCCTGCGGGAGTGCTCCCGGCAATATCGATGACAAAGGGGCCCCCCTTGACGTCCGACGTCTTGAACTGCATCTTCACCCGCTTCAGGGGGTTTCCCGAAGCATCGTTCACGACGGTCTGCACGAGGCCGCTGCCCCCGTCCTGCGGCTGGTCGAACAGCACATGCTTCTTGTCGAAGAATCCTACGGCATATTTCGAATAGTAGATATTGTTCCGATCATCACTCGCATGGCACATAAGGCAGACGCCGCCTTCCGGAGCCCCGAGAATCTTCCCGGAGACGGTCGGCACGACATTATGGCTCACGGTGAATGCATTGACATAGAGGTTCATCACCGGCTCGCCCACGCCGAGCGCTTTCAGGTTACCGACCATCCATGCTATCTCGTCAGCCTTGTTGACTATCAGCGCTGTATCGCTGTTCTGCGCGCGATTGAGCGGCCAGTCGTAGACGCCGTTCGAATCAGCATCACCCCTGAATAGGCGATATGCTTCCGCGGACTGCGCGGCGAGGCGCTGGAACGCCGGTTTGTCCTCGGAACCGTCAACCCATACCGCCGAGGTCATGGTGATTGTCGGCAGGATGCGCACGACGCCTTTTTCCCGCAACCGGGGCGTATAGAGCGGTCGGTATACGATGCCCCCGCCGCCGCCCGTGGAGACCTGCGTCCGTTCATAGCCCCGGTACGTTCCCGCCGTATGGTCGATCACGTTCTCCTTGACGTCCGTCCTGAGCTCAGGTATATGGCAGGCACGGCAATCGATGCGGCCGAAGTGGAACGAGGGGAACCCCGTGTGCGTCGGTATCTTTATCACTTTGCTCGTTCCCGAGAGGTACCACTTTCCGTCCGGTTGCGTCTTGTCCACCCTGGGATGCGCTCCCGTAATGTGACAGCTTTCGCAGGTCACGGTGTTCGCGATCTGGTCCATGTTCCTGCCGTCGGGACTGTTGTTCCCTTTCGCGAACATATGGTCGATGCGGAAGATGGTCACTTCGGGGAGGACCTCATTGTCGGATGCGTCATAAACAGCGCCGAACGTATCTTCGATGATGTAATGGCAGTCAACGCAGTTCATGCCGCGGTCCATGTGAACGTCCGGGTTCTGCAACGGATCATTGATGGACCCTATCCTCTTGCCGTATTCAGCGCGTTTCTTGGCGTAGTTCCATGGCACGTCGTTCAATCTATCAGTGCCGTTGGCCCCTGTCTCGTCGCTGTCAACGGCACTGCCGGCGGGCATGCGCTTCTGAAATACCGTTGAACCAAGCGAAACTCCCGCCGGACCAAGCTCCGTCCAGCTCCCGTCCTCAAAATGGCAGATGGCGCAATTCTCAGTTGCCGGGATCCTGTTGAACGATGTCTTGCTGATCTTCGCAAAATTGAACTGATTGGTGATCTCGGTGTTCCACTTCCATTGCGCCGGATCGATAGTGGGATTTGTTCCCGCCGCCGCCTTCTGTCCTATCGTGAGCAGCCCGGCCGCGCCTTTCACGCCGACTAGACCGAGCGATGGAGCAAGATTCGGGCTCGAATACGCCGCCGTAAGGACCGGCTTTTCAGCAATGCCCCAGTTTCGTTCAACGTTCGCATACTGGCGTGAATAATGACAGATAAAACAATCGAACTCGACCACGCCGCCGTCCGCCCATGCAGCGGCCCTTGACTCCAGACCGACGCCTTGCACATAGGTGAAATAATCGCCCTTGATGTCATTTGGCAGCCGAGGATTGAATCCTGCTGTTCCGAGCAGTCCGCTGTAGACGCCGTCATAACGGTATCCCGCCCGGTCGTATTCGAGGGAGCCGCCGCCCGGATGACACCAGGCGCATTCGGAATGGGCGAAATCATATGAGCTCATGTCGAATCGCGACGGGTCCTGCTCCGCCGGATGCGTGAGCTGCCGGTCGGAGGGAGGACAGTATTTACCGTACATTCCCGATGAGCTGGTGAAAGCGAAGAGACCGTAATAATTGCGCTGAATGTCGCCCCAGGTCATGTTCCTGCCCATTTGATGGTATCCCGCTGTTACTCCGTGCTGCGGATAGGGGACCAGATAGGAGGCAGTTCCCGGCCCATGGTCCTTGCGCGCCTGGCCGATGTGGCTCTCATAGATATTGTCCAGACCGAAAAAATCGACATATGATTTGTGGCATCCACCCGCAGAATTCGGAGCGCACGTCTGTTTCGGACTATAGGGAACACTGGTTCCAATAGTGATCGACTTATTGCTGTAGTCAATGAACGTTACGTCACCTCCGGAGTGCTCCGCACGAACTGATTGCATGAACCCGCCGATCATCGTCGAGATGGCAATCACCAGAAGAGCAGCCGTTTTCTTCATCATCATCCTCCTTTGTCTGAAACAAAATATTTTACAGTACTGCCGTGCACCACAATAAAAAGGCCGCCGTTGCCCAATACATTTGACAACTGCGGCGTCTCAGGACATCAGGGACTCCCGACGCCTGCGAACGGTCGAAATGTTCCAACCGATACTGCGGGAACTCCCGGATCGATAGATAACGTTGGGCTCGATGCACCGTGCTCGCTTTCCAGCATCAAAATGGAGCAGGGGGGATCACCGCCTGACCCGGAATGCCTGAAATGAAGTGCTGTTACTGCGGCAACGCCAGCCCCATCCGACACGTACGTGGGCTTTACTGCGTCTTCGATAAACCGTAAAACTTTAGTGCATAGCGCCCGCCCTTATCGCACTGCGCAGTACCGCCGACGTACTTATTGCAGCAAGTACCATGCCAGGTAAACGAACATCGGCGCTTTCACTGCTAGGGTTCAGCACCTCCGAAGCAATGACCTCAAAAAAACGTCTGTATTCGGGTTTTTTTTAAAAATGCAGAAAGAACATTAAGGTAAAAAAATCGTCCACTTCCCGCAACGCCGTTGATCCACTGGAATGTCTGCGGCATCAGGAAGAAAAAAGGGGGCATTTCACCCTTGCAGATACGAGATTTCACCACACTTCCATAAAAAAAGAACGCCGGGAGCAGTGGAACCCTTCGGGCAGTCACGCAATGGCGTGATCTGATAAAGCGACACCTCGCACCGATCGCTGCGGGGCCGCGGGGGCGCACCAAAAAAACCGGACAGGGTTGCGGCCCTGTCCGGCGAATGGACTTCAGATCAAAGGATAAACGACGCTACGGGGTCAGTGTCACGGTCTCGGATTTGACCGCCTTCGCGCCCGTGAAGTCCGTTACCGTGTAGTTGATGGTGTACTTTCCAGCGTACTTGTAGATTTTCGTGAGCGTTCCGCCGCCCACGCCGCTGGTCGCCGAGCCGTCGCCCCAGATGATCTTTACTCTGAGCGGCACGTCGACGTCGGTCGAGCTATCCACGAAGGCGACCGTCATGCCGGCCACGGTCATCGTGTAATTGACCACCGGTATGGTATTGACGGTAGATGCCATAGCATTGGCAGTATGTACGCCCATGGTCACCCCGTTCGACACCATAAGCTTCACGGTGTAGGTGCCTGCTGCGTCATACACGAACGTGGGTTTTACGGAGCTCGTCATGTCCGGCGTTCCGGCCCCGCCGAAATCCCACGTGTAGGTGCAGGTCGCTGTTGACGGCTGGCACAGGCTTGCCGAACCGTCGAAGTTCACCTTCCTGCTGACCGTTGCGTCGGACTTGACGGTGAAGTACGCCGTCGGCGACTCCACGCCGGCCGTACCAGGGGACATGAGCGTCGCCAGCTGAAGTGCCGAATAACCGAGCAGGTCATTGGCATGCACCGTGGTCTTGATGTAGCCGCCGTCAACGCAGTCCAGAGGCGCGCCGGTCATGGGATTGTAGCACTTGGTGCCCTGATCCCAGGAGGCTACATGCGCCGCGTTGCTCGGATTCTTTTCGACCGAGATCGGCCAGGTTACCTTGGCCGCTGCGCCGGAACCCGATTGCTGCAGGGCGATCTTGAAATGCGACCGCGCCTCTCCCCTGCTGTACAGTAGCGGCATGGGATTGGCCAGGGCGCCCTCGCAGTCGGCGGTGACCATACAGGGGCCGCCATTCCGGAAGCCGCCGGTGCAGGCGCCCGGTACTGGAGGCGCTGCGCCCGTGCATACTCCCTGCATCATACCGCCATAAGGATCGTTGGCCGGATTCGGGATGCAGTTGTTCACGCTCTGGCCAGGCACGGGACTGAAGCTGACGGGGCCGGCAAAGGGATTGCAACCCTTGGTCGTGCCGTCAACAGTTTCGCGGATGGCGAATCCCTGGAGCCCGGCGATGCCGTCGAACATCCCCATCTGCATAGCCGTACCCTGCGGGAAGCCCATCATGGCGTCGAACCCTGCCGCCATCTGGGTGGTGCATTGTGTGAGGCAGGCATTCCCCGTGACAGGTGCACCCGTCAGGGGATTGAAAAGCGCCTGATCGTCGGCATCGGTCGGCGGGGTCGCCGGCGTCGGATCGCACATAGCAGTGCAATCGTAATCCGCGAACAGGGCGAACCAGTTTTTGATAAGATCATACTGTCCGATCCCCATCCCTGCCTTGTTCAAGGGCTGCTGATAGCTCTCGAAGAAAGCGGTGGATCTCGGAGAGTAGTTCTGATTGTGGGAAGCGCAGCTTCCGTCGGGGTTCCGGGTCGCGCAGGGATCAGCGCTCGAATGGCAGCTCACGCAGCCACCCTGCATCGATCCGCCGAGCGCCCACGCCTTCGGTGCCACGCCGTGGGTCACATCGAACATGGTGTTGAAGAGCTTCAGTTTGGTCGCGAATCCCGTGACGCCCACCATGGCGTCGATCTCGGCCTTGGTATCGATCTCCCAGGAATCAGAGAGGCTGAAACCGTCAAAGAGCGGAATGATGTTCCCGCCGTTCAAACGGATATCGAAGCCGGGATTAGCCGCCGCAACGATCTTCGCGGCAGTGATATTGTCCCGTGCCTTCACAGGCGCCACAAGTATGGGATCAACCGGATAGGTCCCGCCGGCGATCTCACTGCCTGCCTCTATTCCCGAGTTGGGCGAAGCTTTCACCCAGATGGGCATCACCGAGGGCAGGAAGGGATAGATCTTCTGCTCGTGGTCTTTCGTAAGCCATGCATGCAGCATTGGCATCGTCTTATGCGAACCGGTCACGAGGTCGTAGTTCCAGTCCAGCATGTTCCGGAACCCGCCCTTGTACTGTCCCACCGACCAGTCGCGGTACTTCAGGCGGCCGGGAGCGGCGTAGATCTCGGGAATGTGGCAGGTGGCGCAGGCGATCTTCTGGATGTGGAATGACGGGAACCCGGCATGGGCCGGCGTGGGAGAAACGAGCGGTCCACCGTTGTCCGTGAGCCGCGGATGGGTCCGCGTCGTGTGGCAGCTCTCGCAGGAGACCGTTCCGTCCAGGTTGTTCTTGGACTTCGTGTCCGGATAGGAGTCAGCCTGGGCAAACTGATGGTCTATTGCCCAGACCGTCTCGTCGGGATAGGGCAGCCCATGATGGTCCGCCGCCGGAAAGAGCTTGCTGTTCGTGGCGTCCTGGTCCGCCTGAGCATTGTAGACGGGATTTCTCACTCCTCCCGTGTACTTTTTCTCCGACCCGAGTGTGTAGTGGCAGGAAGCGCACTGCATGCCCTTCACGTCATGCACGTCGGCGTCAGGCATTTTGTTCGCGATCGGATCGCCGGCATTCGGCACCGTGAGAGGATCGGCATCGAGCGTGCTCGCCAGGAACATGCTCATGCCGTATTTATCATTGGGACCGGCGCCGATCTTATGAGCCCGTTTGCCCATGCCGGTCTTGCAGCCCAGCTCGAACCAGAGCTTGTCGTTGGCTGCGTTCGTATCGTCATCGTACTGCGTGCCCGGCGGGCTGATGAGCGCGAAGTTGCCGTAGCCGTACTTCATGGCCATCATGCCCGGCAGGCCCGGAGTGCTGTCGTCGCGGGCGTGACAGACCGAGCAGTTTTTGCTGTTCGGCAGGGCATTGATCTGACCTTCCGCGATCTGGGTTGGTACGCCCGCCACGCCGGTCATTGCGCTGCCCGTCCATGTTGCGGCTGCACCGATACCCAGGGACGCTGCAAAATCGAACCTCTTGTTCTTGAGCGCCAGGTTCCGGTTGTACATGTCATAGGCCGTGCCGGCAGCGTAGGGTCCCGCAGTTGGAACCGTCGGCGGGTAGCCCGGGTCGGTCACGCCGTCGCAGTTCTTGTCATTCGACGGCCCCATGGGATTCGCAGGTCCGCACCCCATGGACTTCAGGAAGGCCTGGCCGTTCTTCGAATCGGCAAGATGGCACAGCAGGCAATCGAGCTCGGCCTTGTTCGTGGCCGACAAGCCGGCTGTGGCATCCACCGTGGTCAAGCGACCGCCTGGGAAGGCGAGACTCGGCATCTCAAAATAATACCGGTCGCCGGTGGGAGAGGAAGCACTGTAATTGTTCTGGTCCCGATCGTATTCCATCTGGCCGCCGCCTACGTGGCAGACGCCGCAGGTCACTGCCCAGTCCTGGGCGCCCGTTTCGATGGACTGCAAAGCGACACCGTTGTTGAGGGGATCGATGTTCTTGGCCGCCAACTGGCGGTTCGAGGGTGGTCAGTACTTGCCGAACATGCCAGGGGAACTCGTGAAAAAGGGGTCCCCGAACTTGATCCGCATGGAGGTGCCATAGGCCTCGTTCCGGCCCTGGTTCGAATGACGGCCCTTCGAGACACCGTGATCGAAGAAGTTCACATCATAGCTCTGCCAGTAGACCTGCCCGTCGGACTCCAGTAACCCTTGGGTGTGGGTGACCGACGCAGGCATGGAGCCGTAGTTGTGGCCTCCTGTTGTTGCGACGCCGCTGATATGGCAGGTCCCCGTGGCTCCGCAGCTCATCTTCGGGCTGTAGGGCGTCGTGGGTGCGGCGATCGCCCCGCCTGCCTGTTTCATATCCACAGCAGGATGGGGGGCCGCAGCAGCGAACCCTGCACTGGCGATGAGCAGGACCAGGGACAGAGCTGCCATCGTCCATATTCTGGAAAACTTCATGCTGATTCCTCCTTTCATTACGTTCGCAAACCGAAAAATAGGTCAACAACGATAAGGGACCGCGCTTCTCACCTCCATTGCTTACCGCTATTCACCTGGTTTGGGGGTTGGTGACTGGAGATGCGAAGGTCCGATCCTCATGTTTTACAAGCAAAGCGTGTGCCATAGTTTAGCATTTTCTAAATCGTTACTATAACTGCCCTGTCATCCGGCCACATCCGCTGATTGGGATCAGGGAACGCATTCTATCTGTGGGTGATATGACCCCGCAGTCCCCTTTTATCATTACCTCAATCGAATACAGACGTTATGGCATCATAGATCACTCGTCGCCATGCACTATAGTAACGGTCCGGGAATGATCCGGCATTTGGACGCATCGCAAAGGAACAGGCCGCAGAAGGCGATAGTATTTTTGCGGCATGCCTGGTCGGGCCCGGATGACCTGCTTTTATGGAACCGCGGTCTTCGGGCATTTACCCCCCGCTGGGGTTATTTCGCCCAAGAGTGGTCAATCATGATTTGGCATCAGGTCATCGTCCGGAACGGGGTACTTCGGCCATGTCCGACAAATCTGCATGAAAATGCAGGTCATTTTTATACCCGCAGCATTCCTTTGGTCCGCTGGCACCCGACTTGCAAAATAGCGTCACAAGCTTGCCGTACGTATTTGATTTGGGGGTAGTCGGGAGAGGGTTGGCGGTTCCAGAAAACCGTCACAGGGTACTAACTAGAAGGAACACTACTTCACAGGAGGAAAAACCATGAAACGCTACACATTGTTGTTCGCAGTCCTGGGGATACTGCTCATATCCTCACTAGCCATGGCAGGCATGACACCGAAGACCGGCATCGTCGGTTCCTATCATGACCTGAGCACATTGGGAGCAGCCACGAATTGGGGAGACACGGCTGAGCAGAATGAGGCAAACGGCGGACTGAACCGGATCTGCATCTACTGCCATGCGCCGCACCACACGCTCTCACCGGCAGAGGCGGAACTGAAGGGCTACGATTATCTGCCCCTTTGGAACCACAAACTCTCGGAAGTTACCTACATCTACTACTCGAACATCAGCAACAATCCGAATGACACTGACCACCAGTTCAACGGCGCTGCCAGCATCGGCCAGCCCGGCGGCGTCTCGCGCCTCTGCCTGAGCTGCCATGACGGCTCCGTGGCCACCAATGCCTACGGATTCGCCCCCTCATTATCGCTCGGAGCAGGCGACAAGAAGTTCGCGACCACGCACCGCGCAAACCTCGGCGGCACGGACAGCGACGATCTCTCGAACGACCATCCCATCGGATTCCTGTATGCCAATGCCGATGACAATGATGCTGAGATAGCCGCGGCAACAGCGACCATGAACGCTCAATACTCGATCGGCGACCTTCTCTGGGGAGGCAGGATGGAGTGCACGACCTGCCATGATGTGCATAACACGCAGAACGACGGCGAGAAGTTCCTCTGGGTCTCCGACAAGAACAGCGGTCTCTGCCTGACCTGCCATCTCAAGGGCACACTGACACCGTAACAGCGCTCTGTCGATCAGATCCAAATTTGCGACTTGATCGTTTCAGAAGAGGGATGAAGGCTGTCCCTCTTCTTTTTTCTTGTCCTGGTTTCATGGTTTCGAATTTTATCGCAATGCGCACGATCCGATTGAATTCATTAGTGCTATCTGATATAATCGCCGACGAATATCTCTTATCTTTCAAAACACTATATATGATGCGGTTCCTGCCGAGCGGAACTCGCGCATAAGCTATCGTCGGAATTCCATGCTCGTTTCAGTACTACCAAAGAAGGAGAGAAAACATGACCAGGACCGGTTCAGCCGTGAAGCTTCTGGGGCTCGCGCTCGTCATTCTGGTGGGAGGCTGCGCTTCAGGGGGGCCGAAAAAATATGAGGCCGTTTTCTACCCGGAGCCGCCGGAGCTTCCTCGCATCCAGTTCCTTACGTCATTCACCGAGGCGAGCGACGTCCAGCCCGGCAAGTCCTGGTTCGAACTCTTCATAACCGGCGAGAAGGAAGCGAGACTGCGTCCTGATAAGCCTTACGGCACCGCTGTTCACCAGGGCCGCATATTTGTCTGCGACACGAACTCAACGGTCGTCTTCTTCGACCTGGGAAAAAAGACCTACGGCACCCTGGAAGGTGCCGTAGGGCTCGGCAAGCTTCGCCAACCCCTGAACATCAGCATCGACCGCGATGGCAACAAATACGTCGCCGATCCCGTCCGCAGCGACATTGCCGTCTACGACCGCAATGACGCCTTCGTCCGTTCCCTCAACGCGCCGGAACGGTGGAAGCCCGTGGACGTGGCGGTCTTCGAGGACGGTGTCTATGTCGTTGATATGAAAAATGCCCTGGTCCACGTCTTCGACCGCCGGAACGGGGCCTATCTCCGCAAGTTCGGCCAGTCGGAGACCGCTGAGGGCAGCCTCAGACTTCCGGCGAACATCGCCTTTGATAAGGACGGCTACCTCTACCTCTCCGACACCGGACGGTTCCAGATCGTGAAGATGGACAGGGACGGCAATATCCGCGGGACCTTCGGCCAGCTCGGCACGAGCACGGGTTATTTCGCCCGGCCCCGCGGCGTCGCCGTCGACCGGGCGGGCCGGGTCTATGCCGTGGACGCCGCCTTCGACAACGTTCAGATATTCACGGCCGAGAAGCGGATGCTCATGTATTTCGGCAAGGCGGGAGTCAAGCCGGGAGATCTGTTCCTTCCTGCCTCGGTGACCATAGACTACGATAATGTCGATTATTTCCGAAAATTCGCCGACCCCAAGTTCGAGATCGAGCACCTGATCTTCGTGACCAGCCAGTTCGGCGAAAGATTGGTGAACGTCTACGGGTTTGGAAAGGAAAAGGGCAAGACCTATCCGACCGAGGCGGAGCTCCTTGAGCGGCTCATGGAGCGCATGAAGATAGAGAAGGAGAAGCAGGAGAAAGAAGACGGAACAGCGTCGGGCGAAAAGAAGTAAGCGGAGCACTATGGGGAAAAAGCGGGTCTTCGCGGTCCTTCTTTCCGCAGTGCTGATCGTCGGGACGATCATCGGGTGTTCACGGGACACGACCTATCGGGTGCTGAGCGTATTCTTCGACGGTGTGCCCGCCCCTGGTAGCCCAAAAGACTCCCTCATAGACGACAGGGGCAGACGAAAATCAGCACCTGACACGGCCAGGCGGATCCGGTACGGGGAGCACGGTCCCTACGCGGCAAAGCTCTGTGATGGGTGCCACCTCCGCGGCGGCAGCTTCAAGCTGATCATGCCGATCGAGGAACTCTGCTTCCACTGCCACACGATCACGGTGGACCGAAAAAAGGTGCACGGCCCTCTCGCCTCGGGAGGATGCCGGGTCTGCCACGAACCGCACGGTTCATCGTTCCGGCTGCTCCTGACCTCTGAGTCCAGGGAGTTCTGCGTCCGCTGTCATGCAACGGAAGACGTGCTGAAACGGGAGGTCCATCGGGACAATCCCATGGAGTGCACGGACTGTCACGACGCCCACGCGTCGGACAACGAGCATCTGCTGAAATGAACGCTTGTTTTCTCAAAGATCACGCTCCATGGGGAATGAGCCCGCTCCGAACCGGATTCCGGAGCCCGGAGAACGCTTTAACGGCCCATGAACGTCCATCGGCACATACGCCCGGAACGACCGCACACTGCCCCCCCTTCACGGAGAGCAGCGGCCCGTTCCTGTATTTGCCTTTGCCTTACCCTGTGGGCGCTATTCGTTCCTCTGACGGCCCAAGGCCAGCAGCGCATGTTCCTGCCCCGCATCACGGCCTATGAAGGCCTTCTGGAGCTGGACGGGCAGTATGCGCGGAACTACAACGAGACCAACGGCAGTGGTACGGCGGTTGAGCACTCCCTGCTCACGGAAAAAATGCGGATCAACGCCTACGGCTATATCTATCATCCCCGGTTCATCTCGTTCTTCCTGAGCGGAGCAGGAGGGTTTCAGCAGGAATCGTATACTGCTGTGCGGACCGGCGACGACTCGCCCCGGACCACGGCTTCGACGAAGGAGCATGAGTTCCGGATCGCTATCCTTCCCGAACATCCCTACCGTCTGGAGCTCTATACCTTGCGCCGCCGTCCCTTTTACCGGAAGATAGCAGCCGACGGCATCAGTCCCGTGATCACCGAAAAAGGAGCGCTGTTCCGTCTTGAGCAGCGGCCGTTCCTGATCGGAGCCGACTATGCCCTGTCGTCACAGACGACGAATACGGGCGTCGTCGACACACGGATGAAAAGGCTGGCCGTGACTCATTTTATTTCACGGTTCGTCACGTCCGCCGGCGTCCACGCAACAGACACCATGGCGCCCGAGGTCCGGGCCCTGCGGGAGGAGTATTTCTTCTCCAACCAGTTCACCATTGAAAAGGCCATACAGCTCCAGAGCAAGGTAAACATGGACCGCTATTTTCAGGATGAGACCGTGGAATCCCGGGATGACCGCCAGGTGACCTGGACGGAACGCCTGTCTCTGAACCTTCCCTGGAATTTCGAGGGAGACCTGTCCTATGACGAGGTCCGGGATCGCCTGATCACGGACAGCCCATCTTTTCCGGAGCCGGCACGCCAATTATTCGAGTCCCGCGCCGGGACCTTGGGCCTTACCCACCGGCTCTTCTACAGCCTGCGCACCAATTACGGCTTGACGTACCGTGAACTGGAATCATCCCGGGGGGAAAGCTCTACTGCGTCCAACCATATCGGAGCGACATATCAGAAGAACCTCCCCGGGGGGCGGCTCCTGGCCGGCGTGGACGGCGGCCGAAGCCTGACGGACAACATCGGCGCCCCCGCGGTGGCTGAAACATTCCAGCGGAGCGCGGACGGGACAGGAACCTACACACTCAGCCAGCCGAATGTCGACACCGCCACGATCGTCCTGAGAGTGAAGGACCCCTCAACAGGCCTTTTCCGAACGATGCAGGAAGGGCCGACATTGCATTACGAACTGGTCCCGGTCGGAGATACGGTCCGGATCAATATCCTGGATGTTCCCTTTATTGATACGGGAGCGGCCTATGACTTCCACGTCGCCTACTCCGTCATCCCGGCCGAATACGAGCTCAAGCTGACCCGCTTCAGTCATAACTGGAAGCTCGACCTTCTGAACAACCGCATCAGCCCCTACTATCGGTATACCTATTCAAAGCAGGAGCTTCTGTCGGGGTCCCTGCCCGGTGAGCCTGTGACAAGCAAGATCAGTTTTGTCGGCGTATCCGCCCGGCAGGCCCCCTATTCGGGATTCATCGAGTACGAGAGCGTCCGCTCCACGAAGAATCCGACGCGCCAGATCAACGGAGACCTGCGTTATGTGGAAAAAGTGGCCCCCAACGCGCACCTTGACGCGAGGCTTTTTTATCGCCGCTCCATGTACTCACAGGACACCTTCGGCCTTTCCAATGAAGGGCATACCGTCAACGTGATCGGGCTGGATGCGAAACTGAAACAGAGGCTGCGGCAGAAGAACCTCAGCCTCACTGCCGGCGCGTCCCTCTCCTACCGGAGCAGCACGACCGACACCTACCGTTACGGCCTGTCCTGCGGTCTTCTCTGGAACAAGGGCAGCCTTACCGTCGACGCGGGCGCCAGCCTGAACTATTCTGAAAGTTCTTCACTCTTTGCTGATTCCGAGCAGCATTCGGTCCACTACTACGCTTCCATAAAGCGAAGACTATTCTGATCAGGGAGGTATATCATGAGCCTGTCACATCGTATGCGAGGCGCGGCGCTTTTCCTGACCGTCGTCCTGCTCACCGGAGTTGGATGTTCAGCACGGACGTCTTCCACCCAGAAAGCGCAGGAGGAGTCCAAAAAGATCGTCGTTGCCAGGGTCAACAGCGCGCCGATAACCATGGATGCCGTCGTCATTATGATGAACCGCCTTGCCGCGCGCAGCCAGGACGGGTCGACGCCGGAGAGGACCGAGGAGATCAGGAAAGCATCTCTGGACCGGCTCATTCTTCAGGAACTGGCCTGGCAGCAGGCCCGGTCCCGGGGGATCGCACCGGACCCGAAGAACATCGACGCTTCCATCGCGAACCTCCGGATGAACCTGGGCGGTAAAAAGGAATATGCCGAGTTTCTCGAAAAAGATGGGGTCACCGAAAAAGAGCTTCGCGCGAGGGTCGAACGTAGCCTCACCGTCGAACTGATCTTCGCCCGTGAAGTACTGGACAAGATCGTGATTCCCGAAGAGGATGTCCGGAAAGAGTATCAAAAGGAGAAAGCACGCTACGTGCTTCCCGAAAAGATCAACGTGACCGATGTCGCATTCTTTCTGAAGGGTGACAAGAAGGCTGCCCGGAAGAGCGCCCGGGAGATCCTGAAAATGATCACGGCCGACCCCGGAAAGGACCCCTGGAAGCTCGTGCTCGACGGCACCTTCATCGTACGGACCCTGGAGGTCCGCGCCGACCGTGACAAGGAACTGCACGCAGCCGCAAAAAAGCTGAAGCTGAATGGCCTGTCCGGCATCATTAACGCTTCGGACGGTTACCACATTATCAAACTGAAGCAGTATGAGCCGTCGCGCCAGCTCACCTTCGACGAAGTGCGGCCCACTCTGGAACAAAAATTTCGGGTCCCCGAACAGGACAAAAGGCTCGCCCAATGGGAGCAGGAAATGAGGGCGGGGGCTTCCATAGAAATGGTCGGATCGGCGCTGAAGACCTCGAAGGCTGACAAGGAAACAACGACACCATGAAGTTGAGAACGCTTCTGACTTGCTGCATGCTCGCTGCCCTGGCATCGGGATGCGCAACGACATGGAACATGCGCACTGAGGTCTCGCCTGCGCCGATCGCCTGGAGCGATTCCGGTGGACACATTCGGATCCGGCATCTGATGACGGTGCGCGGATTTGCCGAGGGAGGCGTGACCGCGTCGAACGTCCTGCGCTATGCACTCTTCGGAAGATCACGGGACGCTGACCTGGTCCGTCCCGTTGCCGTTGCCATGGACCGTGAAGGCCGGCTTGCCATCGCCGACACCGGCTGCAGGTGCGTACATCTCTATCTGCCTGCTGAAAAGCGGTATGTAAAACTGGTCACGGCTGGCGAGCGGCCGTTCCTTTCGCCCGTGAGCGTCGCTTTTGACGCAGAATCCCGGATGTTCATTTCCGACTCTGCTGGCGGCTTCATCTCGCTCTTCGACCGGGACGGTGTTTTCCTGTCATTCCTGACAACAGCAGCAAGCACGGAGCGATCGAGGCCCACGGGCCTTGCCTATCTGGCCGGGACAGGGACCCTCTACGGCGTGGACACGCGGTCCCACGAGATCGTCGCCTTGGCCGCAGATGGAAACCATCTCTTCTCCTTCGGCTCCCGGGGAGCGGAAGCAGGGAAGTTCAACTTCCCGACGCACATCGCCGTAGCACAGGACGGAAAGATCTACGTGACCGATGCGATGAACTTCCGGATCCAGGTCTTCGACCGGTCCGGCTCCCTCCTCGCCTCCTTTGGAAAGCACGGGAACGGCTCAGGCGATCTTTCCATGCCCAAGGGCGTGGCCGTCGATAGTTCAGGCGTTATCTACGTGGTGGATGCCCTGTTCGACAACGTGCAGTTGTTCAACCTGAAGGGGGAGTTCCTGTTCACGCTCGGAGGACGGGGTGCGGCCCCCGGCGAGTTCTGGCTTCCATCGGGAGCGTTGATCGACGGCAAGGACCGCCTGTATGTCTGTGATACCTACAACCAGCGGGTCCAGATATTTCAGATCGAGGTCGGCGAACGATGAACAGATCGATCACCACCGGCACAGGACTGGCGCTGTTCCTCCTCGTTGTCGCCCTTCCGTCGCCCCGCGGAACGAGCGCGCAGACCGGCATCGTGGCGACCAAACACAACCTGTCGGCCTCGGGGCCCGGAGAATTGAAGGCCCTCACGGAGACGAGGATCTGCGTCTTCTGCCATACTCCGCACAATGCGCAGCCGGCAACGCCGCTCTGGAACAAAAAAATAGAGCCCCTGACCTATATCACGTATTCCAGCAGCACCATGGGCGCGACGCCGGGACAGCCCACGGGACCGTCCCGGCTCTGCCTGAGCTGTCATGACGGCACCGTTGCGCTGGGCGCGGTCCTTCAGCCTTCAGGCGGCATCGACATGTCGGTGTCGGGAGGCATCCCCTCTGCTCGTCCGTCCTATCTCGGGACCTTCCTGTCCGACGACCATCCCGTTTCATTCTCCTATAGTGATTCGCTCCCCAATCCGGAACTTTCGCCGACACTTCCTCCGGACCTGCTCTTCTACGGGACCGGGACCCTGCATTGTTCCACCTGCCATGACCCTCATGACAACAGCAATAAGAAATTTCTCGCCGTGGACAACGAGTTCTCCGGCCTCTGCCGGAAATGTCATGTGAAAACGGGTTGGC